>VFQP010000165.1_pt1 | contig 178383 bp, 159 predicted proteins | sample 3512351 | NCBI WGS metagenome assembly VFQP01 (sample SAMN10412372, study PRJNA504923) | tailings metagenome | isolation source: Relicate 1 Philex TSF1 revegetated site | place: Philippines: Tuba, Benguet | collected 2017-08-29 | reverse complement strand
CCCTGGCGGGGGGAGTTCGAGGGGGGCGGAGCCCCCCTCGCCCACGCCCTCACCCCGCGAGCCGCTTCGCGATCCGGGCGATGTGCGCGCCCTGGAAGTGGGCGCCGGCGACGGTGGTGGCGCCGCAGGGGCTCATGCCGGCCACTTCCTCGGGGCGGATCTCGCCCGGCGCCGGGTAGGGGAGGCCCGCCACCAGCATCCCGTGGTGGAGCAGCAGGGTGTGGAGGGCGAGCAGCGTCACCTCGAGCCCGCCATGCTTGGTCGCGGCCGAGGTGAAGGCGCCGCCGACCTTGCCGACGAGGGCGCCGCGGCTCCAGAGCGCGCCGGTCTGGTCCCAGAAATGCGCCATCTGGGTCGCCATCCGGCCGTAGCGGGTCGGCGTGCCGACGATGATCGCATCGTAGTCGGGCAGTTCGGCCGGGTCGGCGACCGGCGCGTTGTTCGCCTTCACCCCCATCGCCCGCATCTGCTCGGCCGAGAGGAGTTCCGGCACGCGCTTCACAGCGACCTGCGCGCCCTCGCCGCGCGCACCCTCGGCCATCGCGTCGGCCATGCGTTCCAGGTTGCCGTAGGTCGAATGGTAGAGGACGAGGATGCGCGCCATGGAGGGCTCCGTTCGGGTCCGACCGGGCATAGCGCCGCCGGTCACCTTTCGTCACGCGCCGCGCGCAGCCTTGAGCATGCGCCGGGCCGGCAACCTGCTACATTGTGAGGCATGAGCATGCGCCGTCACATCGCCCCGATCCGCTTCGGGCTGGGGCTCCGGCTCGGCGAGGCCCCGCCGGAGGATCCGGAGGCGTGGCTGCTGGGGCAGCTCGCCCGTCCCGCCGCGCCCCCGACCGGCATCGCCACGGCGGAGGCCATCCGCATCCGCGCCGAGACCGTCGCCGCCCGCCAGGCGCGCGACCGGATGGCGGCCCAGCAGGCGCAGCCCGCCCAGCCCCAAGGGGGCCAACCCCAGGCGGCCGGCCCGGCCATGGCCGACTCCATGGCCCAACCCCCTGGCCGCGGCCCGCTGCCCGAGCTGCTCCGCGACGAGGCCCGCGCCTGGGCCGAGCGCCGCCTGACCACCACCGAGCCCTTCCGCGAGCGGCTGGTGGACTTCTGGATGAACCATTTCACCGTGAGCCGCCGCAACGGCCAGGTCGGCGCGCTGCACGGCCCGCTGGAGCGCGAGGCGATCCGCCCGCACCTGACCGGCAGCTTCGCCGACATGCTGGTCGCCGTGACGAAGCATCCCGCGATGCTGGTCTATCTCGACAACCACACCTCGATCGGCCCCAACAGCCCGCTCGGCCAGCGCACCCGGCGCGGCCTGAACGAGAACCTGGCGCGCGAGGTGCTGGAGCTCCACACCCTCTCGCCGGCCGGCGGCTACACCCAGGCCGATGTGCAGGAGCTGGCGAAGATCCTGACCGGCTGGGCAGCCTCGATGGAGCGCGCGCCCTTCGGCTTCACCTGGCGCGAGAACGCGCATGAGCCGGGGGCCAAGACCCTGCTCGGCCGCCGCTTCGAGGAAGGGCCCGAGAGCCAGGAAGCGGCGCTCCGCTTCCTCGCGGCGCGGCCGGCGACGCATCGCTTCCTCGCCGCCAAGCTCGCCCGGCATTTCGTCGCCGACGATCCGCCGCCCGAGGCGGTGCGCGCGGTGGAGCAGGCGCTGGCGCGCAGCGGCGGCAACCTCGGCACGGCCGCCGAGGCGCTGGTGCGCACCAGCCAGGCCTGGGACCCGCCGCTGACGAAGTTCCGCGCACCGCAGGATTTCGTCCTCGCCGCGGCGCGGGCCGCGGGCAGCCAGCGGCCGGACGTGGTCCTCGGCGGCCTCGCCGCGCTCGGCCAGACGCTTTGGAGCGCGCCGCAGCCCAATGGCTGGCCCGACCGGCGCGAGGAGTGGGCAGCGCCCGAGGCGCTGATGCGCCGGGTGGACTGGGCCTATACCTTCACCGGCCGCGGCGAGCGCCGCGATCCCGCCGCGGTGACGGAGGCGGCACTCGGCCCCTTCGCCCGCGCCGAGACGGTGGCCGCGATGCGCGGCGCGGGGTCGGTGCGCGATGCGCTGACGCTCCTCTTCGGCAGCCCGGAGTTCATGCACCGATGAACGCCCCCCATGCTTCGTTCAGCGTGACGCGCCGCGGCTTGCTGCTGGGGCTCGGCGCCACGATGGTGCTCGGCGGGACGCGCGCCGCCTTCGCCCAGGCGCCGGGCGAGCGCCGCCTCGTCGTCGTGCTGCTGCGCGGCGCGCTCGATGGGCTGCATGCGGTGCAGCCCTATGGCGATGCCGATTTCGCCGCGCTGCGCGGCCCGCTCGCGCTGCCCGAGCCGGGGCGGGAGGGCGGGCTGCTCGATCTCGGCGGCACCTTCGGGCTGCATCCGGGCTTCGCCGAGCTGCACGCGATGTTCCGCGCCAGCCAGGCGCTGGCGATCCATGCGGTGGCCGGTCCCTACCGCTCGCGCTCGCATTTCGAGGCGCAGGACCTGCTGGAGGCCGGCGCCGAGCAGCGGCTGACCAGCGGCTGGCTGAACCGCGCGCTCCAGGCGATGCCGAGCGGCGCGCAGGCGCGGCCCGGGCTCGCGGTCGGCACCGGCGTGCCGCTGCTGCTCCGTGGCCCCGCGCCGGTCGGCGCCTATTCGCCCCCCGGGCTCGATCGCCCCGCGGAGGAGCTGATGCACCGCATCGCCGCCCTCCAGGACGCCGATCGCCGCCTGGGCCCTGCCTTCCGCGAAGGGATGCGTGCGCGCGGCTTCGCCACCGGCACGCTCGGCGCGAGCAACACCGACCCCGACCGCGCGAGCTTCCCCCGCCTGGCCCAGGCGGCCGGGCGGCTGCTGTCCGAACGCGACGGCCCGCGCGTCGCGGCGCTCGAGATCGGCGGCTGGGACACCCATGCGGGCCAGCTCAACCGCATCCTCGGGCCGGTCCGCGCACTCGATGCCGGGCTCGCGGAGCTGAAGGCGGCGCTCGGCGGGCATTGGGCGCAGACCGCGGTGCTGGTCATCACGGAGTTCGGCCGCACCGCGCGGGTGAACGGCAACATCGGCACCGACCACGGGACGGGCGGCGTCGCCTTCCTGCTCGGCGGCGCGGTCGCCGGCGGGCGGGTGGTGGCGGACTGGCCGGGCCTCAAGCCCGACCGGCTGTTCGAGAACCGCGACCTGCGCCCCACCGCCGATCTCCGCGCCACCGCCAAGGCGCTGCTGCGCGACCATCTGCGGCTGAACGAGCGCGCCGTGGCCGCCGCCTTCCCCGGCAGCGACGCCGTCCCGCCGATGCGCGGGCTGCTGAGGGCCTAGCGCCCAGGCTCAATGCAGCTTGACGCGCGGCTCCGTCCGTCGCGTCAGCATCCGCCCGAGCGAGGCCAGCGCGGTGGCCAGCACGCCATGCAGCGCGCGCTGGTGCATCTTGTAGAGCGAGCGGTACATCAGGCGCGCGAAATAGCCCTCCACCATCAGGCTCTTCCCGACCAGCACGCCCATCAGGCTGCCGACGGTGGAGTAGTGGCCGAGCGAGACGAGCGAGCCGAAATCGCGGTAGCGGAAGGGCTCCGGTGCCTCCCCCTTCAGCCGCCGGCGGATCTGGCGCAGCACATGGCTCGCCTGCTGGTGCGCCGCCTGGGCGCGCGGCGGCAGGAAGCCGCCCGGCCCCGGCCCGGGACAGGCGGCGCAGTCGCCGATCGCGAAGATGTCCGCGTCGCGCGTGGTCTGGAGGGTCGGCAGCACCGCGAGCTGCTGCATGCGCGCGAGTTCCAGGCCATCAAGCTCCGCCAGCACCGGCGGCCCCTTCACCCCGGCGGACCAGACGACGAGCTCCGATTCGAGGAAGCGCCCATCGGCAAGCTGCACGCCCTCGCCCGTCACCGCGCTGACCCGCGTGCCCGCCAGCACCTGCACGCCGAGTCCCTCCAGCAGCTTCGTCGCCGCGGTCGAGAGCCGTTCCGGCAGCGCGGGCAGGATGCGCGGCGCGGCCTCGATCAGCGTCAGCCGCAGGTCGCGCTCGGGGTCGATGCGGTCGAGCCCGTAGGCGACGAGCTGGCGCGTCGCGCGGTGCAGCTCGGCGGCAAGCTCCGTCCCCGTCGCGCCGGCGCCGATGATCGCGACATGGAGCTGCCCGGGGCGGATCGGCTCCGGCTGGGTCTGGGCGCGGATGCAGGCGTTGAGCAGGCGGCGGTTGAAGCGACGCGCCTGGTCGGTGGTCTCGAGCGGGATCGCGTGGTCGCGCACGCCGGGCGTGCCGAAATCATTGGTGGTGCTGCCGATGGCGATGACGAGCGTGTCGTACGGCTCCTCCCGCCCCGGCGTCACCTGCCGCCCGTCCTCGTCGAAGGTCGGCCCGAGGCGCACGATCTTCCGCGCGCGGTCGAGCCCGATCAGCTCGCCGTAGCGATAGGTGAAGTGGTGCCAATGCGCCTGGGCGAGGTAGTCCAGCTCATGGTCGTCCACGTCGAGGCTGCCGGCCGCGACCTCGTGCAGCAGCGGCTTCCAGAGATGGCTCCGCGTGCGGTCCACCAGCGTGACCTTCGCCTGGCCGCGCTTCCCGAGCGTGTCGCCGAGCCGGGTCGCGAGTTCGAGCCCGCCGGCGCCGCCTCCGGCGATGACGATGCGATGGGGTCCAGCATCGGCCATGCGCGAGTCGCTCCAGGTGACCGGCGATCCTTACACCGGCGGCGCGCGGCGCGCGGAGCGAAAACCGCGCTCAGCCCGGCACAACGCGCCCCTCGCGCAGCGTCACCACGCGGTCCATCCGCGCCGCGAGGTCGGGGTTGTGGGTGGCGATCAGCGCGGCCACGCCCTGGTCCCGCACCGCATGCAGCAATTCGTGGAAGACGCGATCGGCCGTGCCGACATCGAGATTGCCGGTCGGCTCGTCGGCCAGCAGCACGCGCGGGCGGTTGGCGAGCGCGCGCGCGATCGCGACGCGCTGCTGCTCCCCGCCCGAGAGCTTGCCCGGCCGATGCGTCTCCCGCCCGGCGAGGCCGAAGGCGGCGAGCAGCTCGTTCGCCCGCGCCTCCGCCGCGCCGCGCGCGACGCCGGCGGCCATCTGCGGCAGGGCGATGTTCTCCCGCGCGGTGAATTCCGGCAGCAGGTGGTGGAACTGATAGACGAAGCCGATGGTGCCGCGCCGGATCGCGGTGCGCTGGTCGTCGGAGAGCGTGCCGGCGGCCTGGCCGTTCACGAACACCTCGCCCCCATCCGGCTTCTCGAGCAGGCCGGCCAGATGCAGCAGCGTGGACTTGCCGGTGCCGGAGGGCGCGACGAGGGCCACGATCTCCCCCGCATGCAGCGTGAGATCGGCGCCCGTGAGCACGGGCAATTCGCCCGCCTCCGTGCGGAAGCGGCGGGCGACGGCGCGGAGTTCGAGCGGCGCGGGTTCACTCATTCCGCAGCGCCTCGACCGGATCGGTCCTCGCCGCGCGCCAGGACGGATAGATCGTCGCGAGCAGCGAGAGCACAAGGCCCATCGCCACCACCTGCATCACCTCCTTGGGGTCCACCACCGCCGGCAGGCGTGAGAGGAAATAGACCTCCGGGCTGAACAGCTCCGTCCCCGACAGCGCCTGGATCGCCTGGCGGATCGCCTCGATGTTCCAGCAGAACACCATCCCCACCACGAAGCCGATCAGCGTGCCCGCGACGCCGACACTCGCCCCGCAGAGCAGGAAGATGCGCAGGATCGCGCCGCGCGTCGCGCCCATGGTGCGCAGGATCGCGATGTCGCGCCCCTTGTCCTTCACCAGCATGATCAGCGAGGAGACGATGTTGAAGGCGGCGACCAGGATGATCAGGGTCAGGATCAGGAACATCACGTTCCGCTCCACCTGGACCGCGGCGAAGAAGCTGGAATTGGCATCCTGCCAGTCGAGGATGCGGACCTGCGTCTCGCCCATCGCCGTGCGGATGTTGCGGCTCACCGCGCGCACCCCGGTCGGGTCGGCGACGAAGACCTCGATCTGCGTCGCCGCGTCGCCGGTCTGGAAGAAGGCCTGCGCCGCGCCCATCGGCAGGAAGACGAAGCTGCTGTCGTATTCGTGCATCCCGACCTGGAACAGCGCGACCACCGTGTAGGCCCGCACGCGCGGCACCGTGCCGAACACCGTGGTCCGCCCCTGCGGCGAGACGAGCGTGACCTTGTCCCCCACCGTCACCCGCAATCGCTGCGCGAGCCTGGTGCCGATCACGATGGCATCGTCGCCCTCGAAGCGGTCGAGCGCGCCGAGCAGGATGTTCTGCGCGACGAGCCCGCGCGCGCGGAACTCCTCCGGCCTGATCCCGCGCGCGAGCCCGCCCGAGGCGCCGCCATTCTCGCTGGTGAGCAGCACCTGCCCTTCGACGATCGGCGTCGCGCTGGTGACCCCGGGCACGGCGCGGATGCGGCCGGCCACCGCGTCGTAGTCGGCCAGGCTCCGCTCGATCGGATGCACGCCGAGATGGCCGTTGAGGCCGAGGATGCGGCCGAGCAGTTCCTGCCGGAACCCGTTCATCACGCTCATCACGATGATGAGGGTCGCGACCCCGAGCGCGATGCCGACGAGGGAGAAGATCGCGATGACCGAGACGAAGCGCTCGCCCTTCCGCGCGCGGAGATAGCGGAAGGCGACGGCACGCTCGAAGGGGGAGAACATCAGCCGAGCAGCTTCGCGATCGCGTCCTCGACCGAGACCTCGGCCCGCTCCCCGGTCATGCGGCGCTTCAACTCCACCTTGCCCGCCGCCGCGCCCCGCGGCCCGACAATGACCTGCCAGGGATGCCCCATCAGGTCGGCATCGGCGAATTTCGCGCCCGCCCGGTCCGGCCGGTCGTCATAGACCCCGTCGGTGCCGAGCGCGGCATAGACCCGCTCGCTCATCGCATCGCAGGTGAGGTCGCCGGGCTTGAGGTTGATCACCGCGGCGCGGAAGGGTGCGACCGCATCCGGCCACTTGATGCCGGCCTCGTCGTGGTTGGCCTCGATGATCGCGCCGACCAGGCGCGAGACGCCGATGCCGTAGCTGCCCATCTCCGGCGCCACCATCTTCCCGTCCGGGCCCTGCACGGAAAGGCCCATGGGCTGCGAATACTTCGTGCCGAAGTGGAAGATGTGCCCCACCTCGATGCCGCGCGCCGTCACGCGCTCGGCCTCGGGCAGGCTGTCCCAGGCGGCGGGGTCGTGCATCTCGTCGGTGGCGGCGTAGTGCCCGGTCCACTGGCCGACCAGCGGCGCCAGATCCGAATCGTAGTCCGGCGCCGCGGCCAGCGGGTCCATCTCCAGCAGCTTGCGACTGACGAAGACCTGGCTCTCGCCCGTCTCGGCCAGGATGATGAACTCGTGGCTGAGATCGCCGCCGATCGGGCCGGTGTCGGCGCGCATCGGGATCGCCTTCAGCCCCATCCGCGCGAAGGTGCGGAGGTAAGCCACGAACATCTGGTGGTAGGAATGGCGCGCGCCCTGCTTCGTCATGTCGAAGGAATAGGCGTCCTTCATCAGGAACTCGCGCCCGCGCATCACGCCGAAGCGCGGGCGCACCTCGTCGCGGAACTTCCACTGGATATGATAGAGGTTGCGCGGCAGGTCGCGGTAGCTCTTCGCGAACTGCGCGAAGATGTCGGTGACCATCTCCTCGTTGGTCGGGCCGAACAGCATCTCGCGGTCGTGGCGATCCTTGAGCCGCAGCATCTCCGGCCCGTAGGCGTCGTAGCGGCCGGACTGGCGCCAGAGCTCGGCCGACTGGATCGTCGGCATCAGGATCTCCTGCGCGCCGGCGCGGTCCTGCTCCTCGCGCACGATCTGCTCCACCTTCTGCAGCGCGCGCCAGCCCATCGGCAGCCAGGCATAGATGCCCGCCGAGGTCTGCCGGACCAGCCCGGCGCGGAGCATCAGGCGATGGGAGACGATCTGCGCCTCGGCGGGCGTCTCCTTGAGGGTCGGCAGGAAGGCTCGGCTCAGGCGCAAGGCGCGGCTCCGGGGCGGCAAGGGTGGCGGACGCTATAGAGCAGCTTGGCCCGCATCCGAAGAGGACTGCCGTGATCGGCGGGTGGAACACGCCGGAGCAATGGCTTGCACCGCCTTCCACGCGCGCGGCGCCAGCTTCCAGCACCCAATAACCGCTTATGTTGCGACGCAATAAAATAAGCCGGCCTAGGTCACGCAAGAATATATCACGCTATGGTCAATGGTCTCGCGTTCAAAAAACCCTTTGCACCGAAGGCTTAACGGGCTAGAAAAAATACGGGCCGTGCCCAAGCGGACACGGCCCGAGTTTAGGGAGGAAACGCCAGTCACACGGCAGAGAGAGGATCAACCTCTCCCTGAGTGAATAGTGGCGTGGGGAGCGAAGGCGGGACAACAAGAAACCCCGCCGCGGAGAGCCAAAAAACAGGCTTCCAGAGCTGAACTGAGCATTTCATGGGCGGCACCTGCTGGGGAGGCAGGGAGGCCGCCTCAATTTTGTGCGCCGCCCCCAACCGGCCGGCCCCCGGCCGGCCCCTCATAGGCGAACCAGCCGTCGCGGAAGCTCACCAGCTCCGACGCGATCAGCGCATAGGCGCCGAGCCACAGCACCGCCGCGAGAATCGTCGTCCCCACCAGCTTCCGCCCGAGCTGCGCCTGCGCCGGCGCGCCGCGCCAGCCGCCGGCCGCCGGATCGGCCTCCACGACGGGCCGCGTGCCGATCGGCAGCACGCAGAACAGCGCAAGCCACCAGAGCAGCAGATAGACGATCGTGCCGGTGAACCAGTCCATGCCGTACCGCCGTCACACCCTGAGCAGATGCACTTCGACGTTCGGCCGCTTGCGCAGCCGCCGCCCAACCGCGCGGCGGACCGCCATCCGCGCCGCCTCGCGCAGCGCGCCGTCCTCGCGCCGGGTCGGCGCCGGCAGTTCGATCACAGCGCGCGCCAGGTCGGCCGCGATCTGCGCCGGCGCCTCGTCCGTGCCCTCGAACAGGCCGGGTGCCGAGACCTGCGGCTGGCCGAGCACCCGCCCCGTGCCATCCACCGCGAAGGAGGCGATGACCAGCCCGTTGAAGAGCATCTTCTTCCGCGCCGCGAGCACGTCGCCATCGAGCGGCAGCAGCCGCTCGCCATCCACCGCGAGGCGGCCGACCGGCACGCCCTCCACCACATCGGGCGTGCCGGGCGCGAGGCGCAGCACGTCGCCGTCCTGGATCACATAGGCCTCCGCGCCCAGGCTTTCGGCGAGGTTCGCGTGCTCGTTCATGTGCCGCCATTCGCCATGCACCGGCACGGCGTATTTCGGCTTCACAAGCGCGTAGAGCCGCTTGAGCTCGTCCCGCGCCGGGTGCCCCGAGACATGCACCATGTGGTCATCGGCCGTCATCACCTCGACGCCGGCCCGCGCAAGCTCGTCCTGCACGCGCAGGATCGCGCGTTCGTTGCCCGGGATCATCCGGGCCGAGAAGATCACCGTGTCGCCCTCGCCGAAGCTCACATGCGGGTGCTTGTCGGCGGCGATCTTGGACAATGCGCTCCGCGGCTCCCCCTGGCTGCCGGTGCAGACCATGACGAGCCGCGAATCCGGCACGTCCGAGGCCTGCTCCTCCGAGAGGAAGGCGGGGATGCCGGCGAGATAGCCGCATTCCCGCGCCGCGGCCTCGGCGTTGCGCAGGCTGCGCCCGAACAGCGCCACCTGCCGCCCCGCCGCCTTGGCCGCGAGCGCGACGCTTTCGACGCGCGCGACATTGGTGGCGAAGCAGGTGACGGCGACGCGCCCCTTCAGCCCCTTGATCAGCGCGGCGAGGTTGCGCCGCACCTCCGCCTCGCTGCCCGAATGGCCCTCGACCAGCGCATTGGTGCTGTCGCAGACCATCGCGAGCACGCCTTCCTCGCCGAGGCGCGCGAAGGCGGCCTCGTCGGTCGGCGGGCCGATCAGCGGGTTGGGGTCGAGCTTCCAGTCGCCGGTGTGGAGGATGTTGCCGTGCCGCGTGCGGATCGCGAGCGCCTGCGCCTCCGGGATGGAATGGGCGACGCGGAGGAATTCGAGGTCGAACGGCCCGACGCGCCAGCGCCCGCCCGGCGGCTGCACCACGATCTCCACCTGGGCGAGCAGCCCGGCCTCGCCGAGCTTGCGGCGCAGCACCGCGGCGACGAAGGGCGTCGCATGGATCGGGCAGCGGAGCTGCGGCCAGAGATGGGCGACCGCACCCACATGGTCCTCATGGGCGTGGGTGATCACCAGCGCCTTCAGCCGCTCCGTCCGCATGGCGAGCCAGGCCGGGTCGGGCACCATGACCTCGACCTCCGGATGCTCCGGCCCGCCGAAGCCGAGGCCGCAATCCACCGCGAGAAGCTCGCCATCGCAGCGATAGACGTTGAAATTCAGGCCAATCTCCCCCGTCCCGCCAAGCGGGATGAAGGCCAGGTCGCCAGTCATTCGGTTTCCGTTCCAGTATGTCGTTCAGGTCAGCGCGTCGTCGCGCCGCGCAATCTTCGCCAATGTGGGGGCCGGGTTGCGCTCCGCCAACAGCCGGAGGCCGTCGAGCGTGGTGTCGGCATCCGTCACCTCGATGACGGTCGTCCCCTCGGCGAAGAGCGGCGCGAGCCCGCCGGTGGCGATCACCTTGAGGCGCCCGTCCACCGCCTCGTCGTATTCGGCGCGGATGCGGGCGACGATCCCCTCGATCAGCCCGACATAGCCCCAGTAGATGCCCGACTGCATGGCGGCGATGGTGTTCCGCCCCACCACCGCCTGCGGCCGGCCGATGCCGATGCGCGGCAGCCGGGCGGCGGCGCGGTGCAGCGCCTCGATCGAGAGGTTGATGCCCGGCGCGATGACGCCCCCGAGATAGCCGCCATCCTTCGCCACCACGTCGAAGGTCGTCGCGGTGCCGAAATCGATCACGATCAGCGGCCCCTGGTAGCGCCGATGCGCCGCCAGCGCGTTCAGCAGCCGGTCCGCCCCCACCTCGTGCGGCGCGTCCACCCGGATCTCGAAGCCCCAGTCGAGCGTGGCGCGGGCGATCAGCGGCTCGGTCGCGAACCAGTCGCGGCAGAGCCGGCGGAGGTTGTAGAGCGCGGCCGGCACCACCGTGCCGATGGCGCAGCGCGTGATGTCGGTGGGCTTCAGCCCGGCATGGGCGAGCAGCGCGAGCAGCCAGACGGCATATTCGTCCGAGGTCCGCTCCGGGTCCGTCCGCACGCGCCAGCGGCCGCGCCATTCCGCGCCGTCATGCACGGCGAAGACGATGTTGGTGTTGCCTGCGTCAACGACCAGCAGCATGCGGGCCGCCCCCCTGATCCACCTCGCCCGAGACATGCGGCCTCGGGCCCTCGCCGCCGTCCAGCAGCAGCGCGCCGTCCGGGGCGAGCCCGGCATAGCGCCCCTGCCTTTCGCCCGAGGCGGTGCGCAAGGTCAACAGGGTGCCCCGCTCCGGCCCGCGCGCCATCCAGGCCGCGACGACCTCAGCGGCCGGCCGGCCGCGCCAGGCGGCGAGCGCCGCGAGCACCGCCGCCGCCGCCGTCTCGGGCGGCACCGGCCGCGGCAGCGCGACGGTCGCGCGATCGGCCAGCGCGGGGGCGGCGGCGAGGTTGGCGCCGAAGCCATAGACCAGCCACTCGATGCGCCCCGCCGCATCCGCCGCCGTCTCGCAGAGCAGGCCGCCGAGCTTGGCGCCGCCGAGCAGCACGTCGTTCGGCCATTTCAGACGCAGCGCGGCCGGGTCCTCGCAGAAGGGCGCCAGCGCCTCGGCCAGGACCACGCCGCCGAGCAGCGCGAAGACCGGCGCCTCCCGCGCCGCGGCACCCGGCCGCAGCAGCACGGACAGATGCAGGTTGCCGGTCGGGCTGACCCAGGCGCGCCCTTCCCGGCCCCGCCCCGCCGTCTGCCGATGCGCGAGCACCGCGAGCCCCTCGGGCTCGCCGGCCGCGGCAAGCCGGATCAGCAGGTCGGAGGTCGAAGCAAGCTCTGCCTCGACCCGGAGGCGCCAGGGTGGGGGAAGCTCAGCCAACGAGCGCCGCGATCGCCACCTGCGCCGCGCCGATCAGCGCGGCCGGGAACAGGAAGAAGAACAGCATCAGCAGACCGCTGCCCGCCATCACCACCGTCAGGCTCGCCGGGCGGGGATCGAGCGCGGCTTCGCCGGCATCGAAATACATCACCTTCACGACGCGGAGGTAGTAGTAGGCGCCGACCACGCTCGTCAGGATGCCGATGATCGCGAGCGTCCAGTAGCCGGCCTGCACCGCAGCGAGGAAGACGTAGAGCTTGCCGAAGAAGCCCGCGAGCGGCGGGATGCCCGCCATCGAGAACATGAACACCGCCATCCAGAGCGCCATCGCCGGATCGCTCCGCCCGAGCCCCGCGAGATCGTCCACCTGTTCGAGCGGACGCCCGCCACGGCGCATCGCGACCAGCACCGCGAAGGCGCCGATGTTCATCACGATGTAGATCGCCATGTACACCAGAACGCCGCGGTAGCCCGTGTCGTCCGCGACGGCGAGGCCCATCAGCGCGTAGCCGACATGGCCGATCGAGGAATAGGCCATCAGCCGCTTGATGTTCCGCTGGCCGAGGGCGGCGAAGGCGCCGAGGATCATCGAGCCGGCGGAGATCACCCACACCACCTGGCCCCACTGCGCCTTGAGGTCGTGGAACGGCCCGAGCAGCACATGCATCAGCAGCCCGACCGCCGCGACCTTGGGCGCGGCCGCGAAGAAGGCCGTCACCGGCGTCGGCGCGCCCTCGTACACGTCGGGCGTCCACATGTGGAAGGGCACCGCCGAGACCTTGAAGGCGAGCCCCGCGAGCACGAAGACCAGCCCCACCACCACGCCCGTCGGCGCCGTGCCGCCGGCCAGCGCATCGGCCAGCCGGTCGAAATTGGTGGTGCCGGCGAAGCCATAGACCAGCGAGGCTCCATAGAGCAGCAGCCCCGAGGCCAGCGCGCCGAGCACGAAATACTTGAGCCCCGCCTCCGCGCTGCGCGGATTGTCGCGGTCGAAGGCGGCGATGACATAGAGCGGCAGCGAGAGCAGTTCGAGCCCGATATAGACGCTCATCAGGTCGTTGGCCGAGACCATGACCATCATCCCGAGCGTCGCGAACAGCGCGAGCACCGGATACTCGAACCGCCCGAGCCCCGCCTTCTCGTTCCAGTCGAGCGAGAGCACGAGGCCGAGCGCCGCACCGAGCAGGATCAGCGCCTTGACGAAGCGCGTATAGGCATCGGCCACGTATTGCCCGAGGAAGGCCGTGCCCTCCCCCTGGGCCAGCACCAGCGCGGCCGTCAGCACCATCGCGCCGATGCAGCCCATCGAGACGGGGAAGAAGGTCTCGCGCTTCGGGATCACGCCGATCAGCAGCAGCGCGAGGCCCGAGCAGGCGAGCACGATCTCCGGCAGGGCGAGCGTCCAGTTCATCGCGTCACATCCCGGCCAGGCGCGCGGCGCCGAGGGCGGCCTCGTGGCGTGCGACGAGATTCGCCACGGACGCCTCGAAGAAGCCGAGGAAGGAGGAGGGATAGACCCCCATCCAGAGGGTGAGCAGGATCAGCGGCGCGAAGACCGCGATCTCCCGCGGGGAGAGATCGAGCAGCCCGCGCAGATCCTCCCGCGTGATGCGCCCGAAGGCGACGCGGCGGTAGAGGAACAGCATGTAGGCCGCGCCCAGGATCATCCCCGTCGCCGCGCCGAAGGCGACCCAGGGGTTCACCTTGAAGGCGCCGACGATGACCAGCAGCTCGCCCGGGAAGCCCGCCGTGCCGGGCAGCGCCACGGAGGCCATGGTGAACAGCATGAAGACCAGCGCATAGGCCGGCATGATCTTCGCGACCCCGCCATAGCGCGCGATCTCACGGCTGTGCACGCGGTCATACAGCACGCCGACGCAGAGGAAGAGCGCACCCGAGACGATGCCGTGGCTCAGCATGGTGAACAGAGCGCCCGAGAGCCCCTGATGGGTGAAGGTGAAGATGCCGAGCGTGACGATGCCCATATGCGCGACGGAGGAATAGGCGATCAGCTTCTTCATGTCCTCCTGCGCCAGCGCGACGAGCGAGGTGTAGACGACGGCGATCACCGACAGGGCGAAGATCAGCGGCGCGAAATCCGCACTCGCCTGCGGCAGCATCGGCAGCGAGAAGCGGAGGAACCCGTAGGCCCCCATCTTCAGCAGCACGCCCGCGAGGATGACGGAGCCCGCCGTCGGCGCCTCGACATGCGCGTCCGGCAGCCAGGTGTGCACCGGCCACATCGGCACCTTGACCGCGAAGGACGCCATGAAGGCCAGGAACAGCCAGAACTGCATGCCCGGCGGGAAGCTCGTCGCCATCAGCGTCGGGATGTCGGTGGTTCCGGCGTGGAACCATACCGCGAGGATCGCGAGCAGCATCAGCACGGAGCCCGCGAGCGTGTAGAGGAAGAACTTGAAGGCGGCATAGACCCGCCGCGCGCCGCCCCAGACGCCGATGATGAGGAACATCGGGATCAGCACGGCCTCGAAGAAGATGTAGAACACCACGAAGTCGAGCGCGCAGAACATCCCGACCATCATGCTCTCGAGCACGAGGAAGGCGACCATGTACTCGCGCACGCGGCTCTGTACGCTCTCCCAGCTCGCCAGGATGCAGATGGGCGTCAGCAGCGTGGAGAGCAGTACGAACAGCACCGAGATGCCGTCCACGCCCATGTGGTAGGAGACGCCGAACTCGCTGAGCCAGTCCACCTTCTCGACGAACTGGAACTCCGCCGTGCTGCCGTCGAAGCGGAACCAGAGGATGAGCGAGAGCGCGAGCGTGATGAGACTGGTCCAGAGCGCGGTCCAGCGGGCGTTGGAGGCGACGACCTCCTCCTCCCCGCGCACCATCAGGATGATGAAGGCGCCCGCCAGCGGCAGGAAGGTGACGAGGCTGAGCAGCGGGAAACCGGCGGCGTTCATCGGGCACCGTAGAGCAGGAGAGTCACGAACAGGACGAGGCCGATGATCATCGCGAAGGCGTAGTTCGCCACGCGCCCGGTCTGGATCCGCACCGCGCCGCGCGCCGCCTGCACCGCGATGCCGGCGGCACCGTTCGGCATCCCGTCGATGATGCGCGCATCGCCCGTCTTCCAGAGCGCGCGCGCGACATGCTGCGCGGGGCGGACGAAGATCGCGTCGTAGAGCTCGTCGAAATACCACTTGTTCAGCAGGAAGCGATGCAGCCCGGCGAAGCGCGATGCGAGCTGCCCCGGGATGCCGGGCGCCACCATGTAGAGGACATAGGCGAGCGCGATGCCCGCAAGGCCGACGACCGTCGGCGCCAGCGGCACCCAGCCCGGTACCTCATGCGCGTGGTGCAGCACATGGTTGTGCTCGGCGGTGTGGATGGCCAGGCCCCAGAACGCCTCCTGATGCGCGCCGACGAAGTAGGGGTAGAAGACCGCGCCGGCGAAGACCGCGCCGACCGCCAGCAGCAGCAGCGGCACCAGCATCACCCAGGGGCTCTCATGCACGTGTTCCATCGTGTGATGGTCGGCGCGCGGCGTGCCGTGGAACACCAGGATCAGCAGCCGCCAGGAATAGAAGGCCGTGAGGAAGGCCGCGAGCAGCCCCATGACGAAGGCGAACATCCCCGGCCCGCTATGCGCCGCATAGGCGACTTCCAGCACCATGTCCTTCGAGTAGTAGCCGGCGAAATACGGCACGCCCGCCAAGGCGAGGCTGCCGATCCACATCACCGCATAGGTGACCGGGATCTTGCGCCAGATGCCGCCCATCTTCCGGATGTCCTGCTCGTCCGACATCGCATGGATCACGGACCCCGCGCCGAGGAACAGCAGCGCCTTGAAGAAGGCATGGGTGAACAGATGGAAGATCGCCGCCTGATAGACGCCGACGCCCACGGCGAAGAACATGTAGCCGAGCTGCGAGCAGGTGGAATAGGCGATGATCCGCTTGATGTCGTTCTGCACGCAGCCGATCGTCGCCGCGAAGATCGCGGTCGCCGCCCCCACCACGGCGACAAGGCCGAGTGCGAAGGGCGCGTATTCCATCACCGGCGACATGCGCGCCATCAGGAAGACGCCCGCCGTCACCATCGTCGCGGCATGGATCAGCGCCGAGACCGGCGTCGGCCCCTCCATCGCATCCGGCAGCCAGGTGTGCAGGCCGAGCTGCGCAGACTTGCCGCAGGCGCCGAGGAAGAGCAGCACGCCGATCACCTCGAGCGCCGGCATCCCGAGGAAGCTGACGCCGCGCGCCGCCTCGACGCCGGCGAAGATCTGCTCGAACTCCACCGAGCCGAAGGTCCAGAAGGTGAGCGCGAGGCCGAGCATGAAGAAGAGGTCGCCCACGCGGTTGACGATGAAGGCCTTCATCGCCGCGGCGTTCGCACTCTCCTTCTCGTACCAGTAGCCGATGAGCAGGTAGCTCGCGAGGCCGACGCCTTCCCAGCCGAAGAACATCTGCACCAGGTTGTCCGCCGTCACCAGCATCAACATCATGAAGGTGAACAGTGAGAGGTAGGCGAAGAAGCGCGGCGTCGTCGGGTCGTGCGACATGTAGCCGACGGAGTAGATGTGGATCAGCGTGGAGATGAAGGTCACCATCCCCACCATCACCGCGCTCAGCGTGTCGTAGCGCAGCGACCAGGACACCTCGAAGGCGCCGACATCGAGGAAGGTGACGATCGGCACTGTCTGCGGGGCATGCCCGAAGGCCACCTGGAGAAAGGCGGTCACGCCGCAGAAGGCGGCGAGCACCATGCAGGCGACGCTCACCCACTGCGCGCCACGGTCGCCGATCCAGCGGCCGAGGAAGCCCGCTAGCGTCGCGCCGAGGAGGGGGAAGAAGACGGCACCGACGAACATCAGCCTAGCCCCTCAGGGTGGAGACGTCTTCCACCTCGATCGTGCCGCGGTTGCGGAAGTAGATGACGACGATGGCGAGCCCGATCGCGGCCTCCGCCGCCGCGACCGTCAGGATCAGCATCGCGAAGACCTGGCCCGTGAGATCGCCGAGCTGCGCGCTGAACGCGACCAGGTTCAGCGAGACCGAGAGCAGGATCAGCTCCACCGACATCAGGATGACGATGACGTTCTTCCGGTTGAGGAAGATGCCGAGCACGCCGAGCGTGAAGAGGATGGCGCCCACCGTCAGGTAGTGCGCGAGGCCCACCGCGAGCATTAGTGGTGCCCTCCCCCATGGCCGTGATGCTCGACCTGCCTCGGCGCCGGCGGCGGCTCCACCGGCGGGCGCTCGATCCCGATCTCGGCGAGGCCCGCGCCGACCGGCGGGGTGCGGAGCTTCACGCTGCCGCTGCGCGCGATCTGCGCCGCGACGTCCTGCCGCTTCGCCTCCGGCTTGCCGCGCAGCGTGAGCACGATCGCGCCGATCATCGCGACCAGCAGGATCAGCCCGGCGAGCTGGAACAGCCAGACATGGTCCGTGTAGAGGATGCGCCCGAGCGCGCGCGTGTTGTCCACGCCCGCCGGCGTCGGGTTCAGCCGCAGCGCCGCCGCATCGTTCGCGAACTGCCAGGTGCCGAACACCAGCACGAGCTCCAGGAACAGGATCGCCCCGATCACCGCGCCGACCGGCGCGTAGCGCTGGAAGCCCTGGCGCAGCGCGGCGAAGTCCACGTCCAGCATCATCACCACGAACAGGAACAGCACCGCGACCGCGCCGACATAGACGATGACGAGGATCATCGCGAGGAACTCGGCGCCCGCGATCAGGAACAGCGCCGCGGCGTTGAAGAAGGCGAGGATCAGGAACAGCACGGAATGCACCGGGTTCCGGCTGGTGACCACCATCACCGCCGAGGCGATGAGCACGCCGGCGAACAGCCAGAAGGCGAGGGCCGCGATCATCGGTAGGGCGCGTCCAGCTCGAGGCGCTTGGCCATCGCCGCCTCCCAGCGGTCGCCGTTCTCGAGCAGCCGCTCCTTCGTGTAGATCAGCTCCTCGCGCGTCTCGGTGGCGAATTCCATGTTCGGCCCCTCGACGATGGCGTCCACCGGGCAGGCTTCCTCGCACATGCCGCAATAGATGCACTTCGTCATGTCGATGTCGTAGCGCGTGGTGCGCCGCGATCCGTCCTCGCGCGGCTCGGCCTCGATCGTGATGGCCTGGGCCGGGCAGATCGCCTCGCAGAGCTTGCAGGCGATGCAGCGCTCCTCCCCGTTCGGGTAGCGGCGCAGCCCGTGCTCGCCCTTGAAGCGCGGCGAGAGCGGCGTCTTCTCATGCGGGTAGTTGATCGTCGCCTTGGGCCTGAAGAAGTAGCGCAGCGTCAGCGCCATCCCGCTGACGAGTTCCGCCAGCAGGAAGCTCCGCGCGACGCGGTCGAAGGTCATCGCCATGGCCCTACGCTCCCGCCACCGGCAGCCAGCCGAACAGCTTCAGCGCGGCGGCGGTGATCACCAGCCACAGCAGGCTGAACGGCAGGAACACCTTCCACCCCAGCCGCATGAGCTGGTCGTAGCGGTAGCGCGGGAAGGTGGCGCGCACCCAGATGAAGACGAACAGGCAGAAGCAGATCTTGAACACGAACCACATCGGCCCGGGGATCCAGTTCAGCGGCGCGATGTCGAGCGGCGGATACCACCCGCCGAGGAACAGGATGGTGATGAGCGCGCTCATCAGGATCATGTTTGCGTATTCGCCGAGGAAGAACAGCGCGAAGGACATGGAGGAGTATTCGACGAAGAACCCCGCCACCAGCTCGCTCTCGCCTTCCGGCAGGTCGAAGGGCGCGCGGTTGGTCTCCGCGAGCGCGCTGATGAACATGATCACGAACATCGGGAAGAGCGGGATGATGAACCACATCCCCTGCTGCGCACGCACGATCTCGGTCAGGTTCAGCGAACCCACGCAGAGCAGCACGGTGACGATCACGAAGCCCATGCTGACCTCGTAGCTCACCATCTGCGCCGCCGAGCGCAGCGCGCCGAGGAAGGCGTATTTCGAGTTGCTCGCCCAGCCCGCGATGATGATCCCGTACACGCCGAGCGAGGAGATCGCGAAGAGGTAGAGGATGCCGACATTGATGTCGGCGATCGCCCAGCCATCGTTCACCGGGATGACCGCCCAGGCCAGCATCGCCAGCATGAAGGTGATCATCGGCGCCAGGATGAACAGCACGCGGCTGGCCCCGGCGGGGATGATCGTCTCCTTCATCAGCATCTTCAGCGCGTCGGCGAAGGGCTGCAGCAGCCCGAAGGGCCCGACGACGTTCGGCCCCTTCCGGAGCTGCATCGCCGCCAGCACCTTGCGTTCCGCCCAGGTCAGGTAGGCGACCATGATCAGCAGCGGCACCAGCAGCGCCATCGCCTGCGCGACGGTCAGCGCGAGATGCCCGGCGCCGGAAAGGAACCCGTCCATAGCCTCACTCCGCCGCAAGCGCGGGCTGCGGCCCGTAGATGCGCGCGCATTCGGCCATCACGTCTGACGCGCGGGCGATCTGGTCGGCCAGGTGGTACTCCGCGATCCCCGGCGCGAAGGGCGCCTCCGTCATCGTCCCGCCCGCGGGTCCCGTCGCATCGGCGCAGCCCGCCGGCGCGAAATCCGGGCTCAGCGGCATCGCCGCGCGCAGCGCGTCCAGCGTGTCGAAGGGCAGCACGACGCCGAGCGCCTCGGCCGCCGCGCGGATGATCCGCCAATCCTCCCGCGCCTCGCCCGGCGGATGCAGCGCGCGCCAGGCGCGCTGGGCGCGGCCCTCGGTGTTGACGTAGGTCGCGTCCTTCTCGGTATAGGCCGCGCCGGGCAGGATCACGTCGGCCCGCGCCGCCGCGCGGTCGCCGTGATGGCCCTGGTAGATCACGAAGGCATCGCGCGCGATGCGGGCCGGATCGAACCCATCCGCGCCGAGCAGCCAGAGCACGTCCACTCCGCCCGCGAGCATCGCATCAAGGCCGATGCCGCCCTCGCCAGGCAGGAAGCCGAGCTCCAGCGCGCCGACCTGGCCGCCGAAATGGTGCAGCAGGTTGAAGCCGTGCCAGTCCTCGCGGAGCGCATTCGCGGACGCCGCGATCTGCCACGCCGAAGCGAGCACCGCCGCGCCATCCTCGCGCGCCAGCGCGCCGCGCCCGACCAGCACCATCGGATGCTTCGCCGCCCGGAACGCCTCGGCGAAGGGCGAGCTGCCATCCAGCATCGCGCGCAGCGCGGCCGGCCCCTCGCCCAGATGGCGGTGCGGATAGGTCAGGTCCGCGCCCGGCGCGCCGATGCGCGCCACCGCGAACCGCCCGAGCGACCAGCGCTTGCGGATGCGCGCATTGATCACCGGCGCTTCCTTGCGTGGATCGGCCCCGATGATGAGCAGCGCATCCGCCTGGTCGATGCCCGCGATCGTCGTGTTGAAGCGCCAGTAGTCCGGCCGCGCGCCATCCAGCTTCGCGCCATCCGTGCGGCAATCGAGATTGGCACTGCCGAGCGCCGTCATCAGCGCCTTGAGCGCGAAGACGCTTTCCGCATCCGCGAGTTCCCCGGCCACCGCGCCGATGCGCGCGGGTGCCGTGCCGCGCAGCTTCGCCGCGATCGCGTCCAGCGCCTCCGGCCAGCTTGCCTGGCGCAGCCTGCCGTCCAGGCGGAGCCAGGGCCGGTCCAGCCTCTTCCGCTTCAGCGCATCGAAGGAGAAGCGGCCGCGATCGGCCATCCATTCCTCGTTCACCGCCTCGTTCACGCGCGGCAGGATGCGCAGCACCTCGGGCCCGCGCGTGTCCACGCGGATGTTGGTCCCCGTCGCGTCCTGCACGTCGATGCTGTCGGTCTTGCGCAACTCCCACGGCCGCGAGACGAAGGCGTAGGGCCGGCTGGTCAGCGCGCCCACCGGGCAGATGTCGATCAGGTTGCCCGAAAGCTCCGTCGTCAGCGCCTTCTCGACATAGGTGCCGATCTCGAGATTCTCGCCCCGGTTCGTCCCGCCGAGCTCCGGCACGCCCGCCACCTCCGCCGCGAAGCGGACGCAGCGCGTGCAGTGGATGCAGCGCGTCATGATCGTCTTGATCAGCGGGCCAATGTTCTTGTCCTTCACCACCCGCTTCGCTTCGTTGTAGCGCGAGTGGTCCATGCCATAGGCCATGGCCTGGTCCTGCAGGTCGCATTCGCCGCCCTGGTCGCAGATCGGGCAGTCGAGCGGGTGGTTGATGAGCAGGAACTCCATCACGCCCCTGCGTGCGTTCCGCACGACGGGGCTGTCGGTCTTCACCACCATCCCGTCCATCACCGGGTACGCGCAGGAGGCGACGGGCTTCGGCGCCTTCTCCACCTCCACCAGGCACATCCGGCAATTGCCGGCGACGGACAGGCGCTCGTGGTAGCAGAAGCGCGGGATCTCCTTCCCCGCCGCCTCGCAGGCCTGCAGCACCGTGGCCCCGTTCGGGACCTCCACCTCGATGCCGTCAACGGTGACCTTGGCCATCGCGCGCTACTCCGCCGCCATCGGGAGCGCGCGGGGATGACGCCGCTTGTACTCGGCGATCCGCTCCTCCATCACCGGCCGGAAATGCCGGATCAGCCCCTGCACCGGCCAGACGCCGCCATCGGCCAGCGCGCAGATCGTGTGGCCCTCGATGCGCCGCGTGACTTCTTCCAGCAGATCGATCTCCTCGATCTCCGCGCGGCCTTCCACCATCCGCTCCATCATCCGGCTCACCCAGCCCATGCCCTCGCGGCAGGGCGTGCACTGGCCGCAGCTCTCATGCTTGTAGAACTTCGACAGCCGCGCGATGGCGCGGACGATGTCGGTGGACTTGTCCATCACGATCACGCCCGCGGTGCCGAGGCCCGTGCGGTGCTCGCGCAGCGCGTCGAAATCCATCAGCACGTCGTCGCAGACGCTCTTCGGGATCAGCGGCGTGGAACTCCCGCCCGGGATCACGCAGAGCAAATTGTCCCAGCCCCCGCGCACGCCGCCCGCATGCCGCTCGATCAGCTCGCGCAGCGGGATGCTCATCTCCTCCTCGACGTTGCACGGCTTGTTCACATGGCCCTGGAGGCAGAAGATCTTGGTGCCCGAATTCTTCGGCCGCCCGAAACCCGCGAACCAGGCGCCGCCGCGCCGCAGGATCGTCGGCACCACCGCGATGGTCTCGACGTTGTTCACCGTGGTGGGGCAGCCATAGAGCCCGACGGCGGCCGGGAAGGGCGGCTTCAGCCTCGGCATGCCCTTCTTGCCTTCGAGGCTCTCGATCAGCGCGGTTTCCTCGCCGCAGATATAGGCCCCTGCCCCGCGATGGACGTAGAGATCGAAGGCCCAGCCGGCGCCGCAGGCATCCTTGCCGAGCAGCCCGGCCGCATAGGCCTCCTCGATCGCGGCCTCCAGCACGCGGCTTTCGTTGTAGTATTCGCCACGAATGTAGATGTAGCCGGCATGCGCGCCCATCGCGAAGCCGGCGATCAGGCAGCCCTCGATCAGCGTGTGCGGATCGTGGCGGATGATGTCGCGGTCCTTGCAGGTGCCGGGCTCGGATTCGTCGGCATTGACGACGAGGTAGTGCGGCCGCTCGCTGGCCTGCTTCGGCATGAAGGACCACTTCATGCCGGTGGGGAATCCCGCGCCGCCGCGGCCGCGCAGGCCCGAATTCTTCACCTCTTCGATGATCCAGTCGCGCCCCTTCTCCAGGATGGCCTTGGTGCCGTCCCAGTTGCCCCGCCTCTGCGCCGCGGGCAGGCGCCAATCCTGCACGCCGTAGAGGTTGGTGAAGATGCGGTCCTTGTCCGAGAGCGCCATGACTATTCCCCCGGAACCTCGATCAGGGTGAGCGGCCCGCCTTCCGGCGCGCTGGTCTGCCGCCCGATGCTGCTGCCCGGCTTCGGCCGCTCGCCTCGCTTCAGCGCCTCGATCAGCGCGACGGTGCGGTCGTAGTCCAGGTCCTCGTAGTAGTCGTCATCCACCTGGAGCACCGGCGCGTTCACGCAGGCGCCGAGGCATTCCACCTCGGTCAGCGTGAACATCCCGTCCGCGCTGGTCGCCCCCACCTTCACCTGCGCCGCGTCGTGGCAGGCGCGCAGCACGTCGTCGCTGCCGCGCAGCATGCAGGGCGTGGTGCCGCAGAGCTGCAGGTGGAAGCGCCCGATCGGCTTCGTGTTGAACATGAAGTAGAAGGTCGCGACCTCATAGACGCGGATCGGCGGCATGCCGAGCCGGTCCGCGATCGCGTCCATCGCCACGCGCGGCACCCAGGCGCTGCCGGTCAGCCGCCCCATCTGGCGCTGCGCGACGTAGAGCAGCGGGATCACGCCGCTCGCCTGCTTGCCCGCCGGATAGCGCGCGACGATCCGCGCGATCTGCGCCTCGCTCTCGGCGTCGAAGGCGAAATGCGCGGGTTCGGCATGCTCCGGCGCGCTCAACGGTCGATCTCCCCGAACACGATATCCAGGCTGCCGATCACGCTGACCGCATCCGCCAGCATGTGCCCCTTCGAGAGCGTCTCCATCGCCTGGAGATGCGCGAAGCCCGGCGCCCTGATCTTCACGCGGTACGGCTTGTTTGTGCCGTCCGCCACCATGTAGACGCCGAACTCGCCCTTCGGCGCTTCCGTCACCGTGTAGGTCGCGCCCGCCGGCACGTGGTAGCCCTCGGTGTAGAGCTTGAAGTGGTGGATCAGGCTTTCCATCGAGCGCTTCATGTCGGCCCGCGAAGGCGGCGCGATCTTGTTGTCGCGCACCTTCACCGGTCCCGGCTTCATCGCCTTGAGGCACTGGTCGATGATGCGCAGCGACTGCCGCATCTCCAGCATCCGCACCAGGTAGCGGTCGTAGCAGTCGCCGCGCACGCCGACCGGCACGTCGAACTCCACGCGGTCATACATGTCGTAGGGCTGCGACTTCCGCAGGTCCCAGGCGCAGCCGGAGGCGCGGAGGCACGGCCCGCTGAACCCCCATTCCATCGCCTGCTCGGCCGTCATCACGCCGATGTCCACGGTGCGCTGCTTGAAGATGCGGTTCTCCGTCAGCAGCCCTTCGAGCTCATCGAGGAACTTCGGGAACTGCACGCACCAGGCTGCGATCCGGTCCTCGAGCCCCGGCGGCAGGTCCTTCGCGACGCCGCCGGCACGGAAATAGTTGACGTGGTAGTGGCTGCCGCCCACCGCCTCGTAGAATTCGAGCAGCGACTCCCGCTGCTCGAACCCCCAGAGGGAGGGCGTGATCGCGCCCACATCCAGCGCATAGGTCGTGATGTTGAGAAGGTGGTTCGCGATCCGCGTCAGTTCCGCGAACAGGGTGCGGATCCACTTCGCCCGCTCCGGCACATCCGCCTCGATCGCCAGCAGCTTCTCCACCGCGAGGACGAAGCTGTGCTCCATGCACATGGGCGAGACGTAGTCCAGCCGGTCCATGTAGGGCATGGCCTGGAGATAGGTCTTGTACTCCATCAGCTTCTCGGTGCCGCGATGCAGCAGCCCGATATGCGGATCGGCGCGCTCCACCACCTCCCCCTTCATCTCGAGGATGAGGCGCAGCACGCCATGCGCGGCCGGATGCTGCGGGCCGAAATTGATGGTGTGGCTGTCCATCTCGACGATGCGGCGCGCCGTATCGTCCCCCGGTGCGAGGATTCGCGTGGAAACCTGCGTGCTCATCGGGACGGGCCCTCGATCTGCCCGCGTTCCGCCCGCGTCAGATGCACCTTCTCGTCGCCCGGAAGCGTCGTCATCGCCTCCCACGGGCTCAGGAAGTCGAAGTTGCGGAAATCCTGCGTCAGCGAGACGGGCTCGTACACCACCTGCTTGCGCGATTCGTCGTAGCGGACCTCGACATGGCCGGTCAGCGGGAAATCCTTGCGCAGCGGATGGCCCTCGAAGCCATAGTCGGTCAGCAGCCGACGCAGGTCCGGCTGGCCGCCGAAGACGATGCCGTACATGTCCCAGGCCTCGCGCTCGAACCAGGTGGCGGATGGCCAGACCTGGCTCACGCTCGGCACGGCATCGTTCTCCCCGGCCGGCACGATCACGCGGATGCGGCGGTTGTGCGTCAGCGAAAGCAGGTTGCACACCACCTCGAACCGCTCCGCGCGGTCCGGCCAGTCCACGCCGCAAAGGTCCATCAGCTGCTCGAAGCGGAAGCGCGGATCGTCGCGCAGCAGCAGCATCAGCGGGATAAGCCCGCCGCGCGTGGTGCGCAGCACGAGCTCCTGCCCGCGCTCCACCACCGCCTCCGTCACGGCGGGCCCGGCAGCGGCGGCGATCTCGGCGCCGAGCTCGGCAAGGGTCATGCGCTCAGCCACGGAGGATCGTCCCCGTCCGGCGGATCTTCTTCTGCAGTTGCAGGATGCCGTACACCAGCGCCTCGGCCGTCGGCGGGCAGCCCGGCACATAGACATCCACCGGCACGATGCGGTCGCAGCCGCGCACCACCGAGTAGCTGTAGTGGTAGTAGCCCCCGCCATTCGCGCAGGAGCCCATGCTGATCACCCAGCGCGGCTCGCTCATCTGGTCGTAGACCTTGCGCAGCGCGGGCGCCATCTTGTTGGTCAGCGTCCCCGCCACGATCATCACGTCCGATTGGCGCGGACTGCCGCGCGGGATGATGCCGAAGCGGTCGAGGTCGTAGCGCGCCATGTAGGCGTGGATCATCGGCACCGCGCAGCAGGCGAGCCCGAAGGTCATCGGCCATAGGCTGCCGGTGCGCGCCCAGTTCACCACCTTGTCCAGGTTGGCGACGACGAAGCCCTTCTCCTCCATCTCCCCGGTGATGCCGCGGATCACCGAATCCTGCGCCGGGCCGGGCGGCAGGGCATCCTTGTTCCAGGCGATGTCGCCGTTGGCGCCGGACATGCGGGTCATTCCCAATCCAGCGCGCCCTTGCGCCATTCGTAGATGAAGCCGACGGTCAGCACGCCGAGGAAGCCCATCATGGAAAGGAAGCCGAACCAGCCGATCTCGCCGAGCGCGACCGCCCAGGGGAACAGGAAGGCGACTTCGAGGTCGAAGATGATGAACAGGATCGCGACCAGGTAGAACCGCACGTCGAAGCGCCGGCGCGTATCGTCGAAGGGCTCGAAGCCGCATTCATAGGCCGAGAGCTTCTCGGGGTTCGGCTTCTGCCGTGCCACGATCATCGCGCCGCCCACCATCGCCGCCGCGATGCCCGCGGCGATCCCGAGGAAGACGAGGATGGGGAAGTACTCCGCCAGCAATGGCTGGGTCATGCGCCTGCGCTCTTCTGCCTTGCCACCCGGTGCGAGGTCTTGCCGCCCCGCATCCGCCCCACGCCGCGCCGAGCGGGGCCCACCGCCCCGAGGGGCGGGTCCCTGCATGCCGCAGTGCAGCGCGGGCGGACATTAGCCGCGCCCGCGCCACTCCGCCATAGGGCAGGGACGGAGGAAACATGCCCATGACGACGCACGGCTACGGCACGGCGTGAACGCATTTCAGGATTTGGGGAAAAGATTGTCGCTTGGCGCGAGTGACGGGGCTCGAACCCGCGACCTCCGGCGTGACAGGCCGGCGCTCTAACCGACTGAGCTACACCCGCGTGCGACAGGGGCCGGGGATAGGCGGCGGGCGGGATGGTGTCAAGCGCGCGACGCGCGGAACGAAGGCCCGCGCCCGTGATGGCCCGCGCCGCGCGGCGGTGCCGCGCGGGTCGCTTCGTGCTCCCTCCGGGGGATTTTCCCTTCGGCCGGAGGCCGAAGGGAAAATGGGCGCTGACGGATTCGAACCGCCGACCAACGGTGTGTAAAACCGCCGCTCTACCGCTGAGCTAAACGCCCGCCGCGGCCAGCCCTACGCCGACGCGCCGAAAAGCGAAAGGGCCGGCCCCCGCTGGGGAGCCGGCCCTCGCAGCCCGCCGCAGCGGTGCGGTGCCTCAGTTCACCGCGTCCTTCAGGCCCTTGCCGGCCTTGAAGCGCACCGTGGTGGTCGCGGGGATCTTGATCTCCTCGCCGGTGCGCGGGTTGCGGCCCTTGCCGGCCTTGCGGCGCGAGGTCGAGAAGGTGCCGAAGCCGACGAGCCGGACCTCCTGCTTCTTCTTCAGCGACTTGGTGATCGCCTCGAACACCGCGTCGAGCACGTCGCCCGCCTTGGCCTTCGAAAGGTCGCCCGCCTCGGCGACGATGGCGACCAGATCCTGCTTGTTCATCTCGAACCCCCCTTAGGTTCCACGTCTCGGATGCCGTGGACGCGCGACTCAACCCGCGTCACGCGGCCGACACTAGGCGGGCCGATTCACGGGCGTCAACGTGGGGTCCCCCCGATTCGCGGCAGTTATCCGCCAGTTTCGCGTGATGCCGCAGCGCCGCACGCCACATCCCGCGCGATCGGCGCGGGTGCCGCGCGAAACGCCACGCGGGGTGCCGGAAAAGCGAAGGGCGCCGGACTTCCGCCCGACGCCCTCCGATCATCGCAGGCTCGCCCCGTTCAGTGCGGGCGCACGCCCGGCACCTCGCCACCCGGCGGCGAGGGCGGCGCTTCCGCCGGTTCCTCCCAGGTGATCGGCTCCGGCGGGCGCGCCAGCGCCTTGGCGATCACCTCGTCCACATGGCTCACCGGCAGGATCGTCAGGCCCTTCTTCACGTTGTCCGGGATTTCCGGAAGGTCCTTCTCGTTGTCCTTCGGGATGAACACCGTCGTCACGCCCGCGCGCAGCGCCGCGAGCAGCTTCTCCTTGAGCCCGCCGATCGCGAGCACCCGCCCGCGCAGCGTCACCTCGCCCGTCATCGCGACATCCTTGCGGACCGGGATCCCCGTCAGCACCGAGACGATCGAGGTCGCCATCGCGATGCCCGCGGAAGGCCCATCCTTGGGCGTCGCACCTTCCGGCACATGCACATGGATGTCGCGCTTCTCGAACAGCGTCGGCTTCACGCCGAACTGCGTCGCGCGGGACCGCACGTAGCTCATCGCGGCGCTGACGCTCTCCTGCATCACGTCGCCGAGCTTGCCGGTGGTCTTCACTTGGCCCTTGCCCGGCACCATCACGCCTTCGATCGTCAGGATCTCGCCGCCCACCTCGGTCCAGGCGAGCCCGGTGACGACGCCCACCATGTCCTCCGCCTCGGCCTCGCCGTAGCGGAATTTTCGGACGCCCGCGAACTTCTCCAGGTTCTTCACCGTCACGGCGACCTTCTTGGCCTTCTTCGCGACGATCTCGCGCACCGCCTTGCGCGCGATGCCGGCGAGCTCGCGCTCGAGGTTGCGCACGCCCGCCTCGCGCGTGTGGTAGCGCACCATGTCGCGCAGCGCCTCGTCGCTGATCGTCCACTCGCCCTTCTTGAGGCCATTGGCCTCGTTCACCTTGGGCAGCAGGTGGCGCTTGGCGATCTCGACCTTCTCGTCCTCGGTGTAGCCGGGGATGCGGATGATCTCCATGCGGTCGAGCAGCGGCTGCGGCATGCGCAAGGAGTTCGCGGTGGTGATGAACATCACGTCCGAGAGGTCGTAGTCCACCTCCAGGTAGTGGTCGTTGAAGGTGCCGTTCTGCTCCGGGTCGAGCACCTCGAGCAGCGCCGCCGAGGGGTCGCCCCGCCAGTCCGCGCCGAGCTTGTCGATCTCGTCCAGCAGGAACAGCGGGTTCGAGGACTTCGCCTTCTTCATCCCCTGCACGACCTTGCCCGGCATCGAGCCGATATAGGTCCGGCGGTGGCCGCGCACCTCCGCCTCGTCCCGCACGCCGCCGAGCGACATGCGCACGAAGTTCCGCCCCGTGGCCTTCGCGATGGACTTGCCGAGCGAGGTCTTGCCCACGCCGGGCGGCCCCACCAGGCAGAGGATCGGCCCGCGGATCTTCGAGCTGCGGCTCTGCACCGCCAGATACTCGATGATCCGCTCCTTCACCTTCTCAAGGCCGTAGTGGTCGGCCTCCAGCACCTTCTCGGCGGCGACGATGTCGTTGCGGATGCGCGTCTTCTTCTTCCACGGAATGGAGAGCATCCAGTCGAGGTAGTTCCGCACCACCGTCGCCTCGGCGCTCATCGGCGACATGGTCTTGAGCTTCTTGAGCTCCGCCAGCGCCTTCTCGCGCGCTTCCTTGGACAGCTTGGTGGCCTTGATCTTCGCCTCGAGCTCGGCGGCCTCGTCCTTGCCCTCCTCGCCCTCGCCCAGCTCCTTCTGGATCGCCTTCAGCTGTTCGTTCAGGTAGTACTCGCGCTGCGTCTTCTCCATCTGCCGCTTCACGCGGTTGCGGATCTTCTTCTCCACCTGCAGCACGCCGATCTCGCCCTCCATATGGGCGAAGACGCGTTCGAGCCGGGGGCTCACGCCCGCCGTCTCCAGCAGCTCCTGCTTCTCGCTGATCTTGAGGTTGAGATGGCTCGCCACCGTGTCGGCGAGCTTGGAGGCGTCCTCGATCTGGTTGATCGAGACGAGCACCTCCGGCGCGATCTTCTTGTTGAGCTTGATGTAGCTCTCGAACTGGGTGACGACGCTGCGCGCCAGCGCCTCCTGCTCGCGGCCCTCGGCGGCGGCCTCCTCCTCCATCGTGGCGGCGAAGGCCTCGAAATAGGGATCGGTCGTCTTGTAGGCGGCGATCCGCGCGCGGCGGCCGCCCTCGACCAGCACCTTCACCGTGCCGTCCGGCAGCTTGAGGAGCTGCAGCACCGTCGAGACGGTGCCGACCTTGTAGAGGTCGTCCACGCCGGGGTCGTCCTGCGAGGCGTTCTTCTGCGCGACGAGCAGGATCTGCTTGTCGTCGCGCATCACCGCTTCCAGCGCGCGGACGGATTTCTCGCGCCCGACGAACAGCGGCACGATCATGTGGGGGAATACGACGATGTCGCGCAGCGGCAGAACCGGCAGGAGTTCGCCGCGGCCGACGGTGGGGGATTCGGGGCTATTGGCCGCCATCTGGACCTCGCTTCGGACGATCGGCGCGGGGGCGCCCACGGGTGGCCTCGGCCCCCCGCTTGTCGGCACGCCCCCGGCGCCACGGGAGTGTCATGGAGATGTGCTGCCGGAGGCTCCGCCGCAAGCTCTTGAAAAGCGCGGGCGGCCGGCGGGAAAGAGCAGGATCAGCCGGCCGACTGCTCCGCCGGCCGCTCGCCATAGATGAAGAGCGGGCTGGCGCGGCCCTCGGCCACTTCGCGGTTCACCACCACCTCCTCGACATCCTCGAGCCCGGGCAGGTCGAACATGGTGCCGAGCAGGATGCTCTCCATGATGGAGCGCAGCCCGCGCGCGCCGGTCCGGCGCTGGATCGCCCGCGCGGCGACCGATTTCATCGCATCCTCGGTGAAGGAAAGCTTGGCGCCCTCCATCTCGAAGAGCCGCTGGTACTGCTTGACCAGCGCGTTCTTCGGCTTGGTCAGGATCTCGATCAGCGCCTTCTCGTCGAGGTCCTCCAGCGTCGCGACCACCGGCAGTCGGCCGATGAACTCCGGGATCAGCCCGAACTTGAGCAGGTCCTCGGGCTCCACCTCGCGCAGGATCGCGCCGGTCCGCCGGTCGTCGGGGGAGCGCACCTCGGCGCCGAAGCCGATCCCCGAGCCCTTGCCGCGCGCGCCGATGATCTTCTCGAGCCCCGCGAAGGCGCCGCCGCAGATGAAGAGGATGTTGGTCGTATCGACCTGGAGGAATTCCTGCTGCGGATGCTTCCGCCCGCCCTGGGGCGGCACCGAGGCGACGGTGCCTTCCATGATCTTGAGGAGGGCCTGCTGCACCCCCTCCCCGCTCACGTCGCGCGTGATCGAGGGGTTGTCCGATTTGCGGCTGATCTTGTCGACCTCGTCGATGTAGACGATGCCGCGCTGGGCGCGCTCCACGTTGTAGTCGGCCGATTGCAGCAGCTTGAGGATGATGTTCTCCACATCCTCGCCGACATAGCCGGCCTCGGTCAGGGTGGTCGCGTCCGCCATGGTGAAGGGGACGTCGAGGATGCGCGCGAGCGTCTGGGCCAGCAGCGTCTTGCCCGACCCCGTCGGCCCGATCAGCATGATGTTGGACTTGGCGATCTCGACATCGCCGGTCTTCCCGGCATGGGCGAGGCGCTTGTAGTGGTTGTGGACGGCGACCGAGAGCACGCGCTTGGCGTGATCCTGCCCGATCACGTAGTCGTCGAGCACCTTGCAGATCTCGCGCGGGGTCGGCACGCCGTCCCGCGACTTGACGAGGTGCGTCTTGTGCTCCTCGCGGATGATGTCCATGCAGAGTTCGACGCATTCGTCGCAGATGAACACGGTCGGGCCCGCGATCAGCTTGCGGACCTCGTGCTGCGACTTGCCGCAGAACGAACAATACAAGGTATTCTTCGAGTCGCCTGACTTGCTCATGCGCGCTCCAGGGTTCCGCCGGACCAGGCCGGCGAAACGGCGGAAATTGTCGCCCTCCCCCCGGCGGGGAGGTCGGTTGATTTGAACCATAGCCCCCTGTGGGGCGCGGGGAAAGCGGAACCGCTTCCGTTCCCCATCCCTGAACAGGAAGGGAACGGAAAGCGAACTCGGCGCTTGGGGACCGCCTCGGCGATGCTCAGACCTTGCCGGCCTCGGCCGCGGTCAGCGGGCGCTGCTCCACCACCTGGTCGATCAGGCCGAAGGCGCAGGCCTCCTCCGCCGTCATGTAGGTGTCGCGCTCCATCTTCGCCTCGATCTCCTCGAGGGGCTGGGCCGTATGGGTCACGTAGATCCGGTTCAGCCGCTCGCGCGTCTTCAGGATCTCCCGCGCCTGGATCGCGATGTCGCTCGCCTGGCCCTGGGCGCCGCCCGAGGGCTGGTGGATCATCACTTGGCTGTTCGGCAGCGCGAAGCGCTTGCCCTTGGCGCCGGCGGTCAGCAGCAGGCTGCCGGCCGAGGCCGCCATGCCGATGCAGACGGTGGACACCGGCGAGCGGATGTACTGCATCGTGTCGTACATCGCGAGCCCGGCCGTCACCACGCCGCCCGGGCTGTTGATGTACATCGCCACGTCCTTGTTCGGGTTCTCCGATTCGAGGAACAGGAGCTGCGCGCAGACCAGGGACGCCACCTGGTCGAAGATCGGCCCGGTCAGGAAGATGATCCGTTCCTTGAGCAGGCGGGAATAGATGTCGAAGGCCCGCTCGCCGCGGGCGGTCTGCTCGACCACCATGGGGACGAGGGTGTTGTTGTAGATCTCGACGGGGTCGCGGTCGCGGGTCATCTGGTCCTTCCTCGCCGGGCCTGGCCCGGGCTGGCCTGGCCGAGGGCAGGCCCTGCGGTCAGTGTCGCTGGCATGTGTTGAAGATGGGCGAAGGACCGCCCCGCGAAAAGCCCTGCCCCCTCCCCCGTTCACGGGGGAGGGTCGGGGTGGGGGGCGTCCCGCCGCGCCGCCGTTCTCCGCTCGCCCGGAAGGCAGGGCGGCGGCAGATCAGGCCGGCGCCGCGGTCAGGTCGGCCGGCGTGACGGGCTTCTCGCTCACCTTCGCCAGCTCCAGCACGAAGTCCACCACCTTCTCCTCGAAGATCGGCGCCCGCAGCCCGTCCACCGCCTGGGGATTGTTGCGGAAGAACTCCATCACCTGCTTCTCCTGGCCGGGGTAGCGCCCCGCCTCGGCGCGCATCGCCTGGGCCAGTTCCTCGTTCGCGACCTGGATGTTGTTGGTCCGCCCGATCTCCGAGAGCAGCAGGCCGAGCCGGATGCGCCGCTCCGCGATGGCGCGGTATTCGGACTTCAGCGTGTCCTCGTCCTTGCCCTTGTCATCCTCGTCGAGCCGCCCGGCCTTCATGTCGGCCTCGACGCGCTGCCAGATCTGGCCGAACTCGCCCTCCACCATGCCGTCCGGCACGGTGAAGGCGGCCTTCTCGGCCAGCTGGTCGAGCAGCGCCCGCTTCAGCTTCATCCGCGCCAGCGCGTCGTATTCGCGCTGCAGGTTCTCGGCCACGCGCGTCCGCAGCGCCGCCACATCCTCGGTGCCGAGCCGCTTGGCGAAGGCGTCGTCCAGCTCCGGCAGCGCCTTGGTCTTGAGCCCCTTGGCGGTGATCGCGAAGACCGCCGCCTTCCCCGCGAGCTCCGCGCTGCCGTATTCGGCCGGGAAGCTCACCTCGATGTCCTTCTTCTCGCCCGGCGCCATGCCTTCGAGCTGCTCGGTGAAGCCGGGGATGAAGCCGCCGCCCCCCACCTCGATCGGCATGTCGCTCGCCGTGCCGCCCTGGAAGGGCTCCGCCAGGCTGCCATCCTCGTTCTTCAGACGGCCGACGAAGTCGCAGACCAGGATCTCGCCCTTGGCGGCCGGCCGCCCCTCGGCCACGTCCTCCGTACCCGCGAGGCGCTGGCGCATCGTCTCGAGGAACTCGTCGAGCTCCTTGTCGCCCGGCGTCGCCTTCTCACGCTCCAGGGTGATCGCGGCGAAATCCGGCATCGGGATCTCGGGGAGCAGCTCCAGGTCGAGCTTGTATTCCAGGTCGGCGCCGTCGCTGTAGTTCACCAGCTCGATCTTCGGCTGGAGCGCCGGGCGCAGGCCGCGGTCGGCGATCACCTGCCGCGTCGCCTCGTTCACGCTCTCCTCCAGCACCTCGCCCTGGACCGCCTGGCCGTAGCGCGCCTTGACGATCGCGGGCGGCACCTTGCCGGGGCGGAAGCCGGGCAGGCGGAGCTCGGTGCCGAGCTGCTTCAGCCGCGCGTCGCGCTTCTCCGCCAGGCTCGCCGCCGGCACCACGACCTGGAACGCCCGCTTGAGCCCCTCGGAAGCCAGTTCTGTGACCTGCATCCCACCCGATCCTTACCCGCGGGCCGACCCGGCCCGCCAACGCTTGAAGCCCGCCCCGTTAGCGCCAGAGCGGGCGGGGGGCAATGGGCAGAGCCCCTTGAGCGCCCCCATTTCAGGGCCGCAAGGCGGCCCCGCGCACAGACCGACCTTGCCGCCGGACGCGCCAGCGCGTTGGCGCGCAAGCCAAGCCGCCGGAGGCGGTGCGTCACGCAAGGGCGTGCCTGCGGCACGACGCGCCTGAGGGCCCATCATATGCGGGCGGAGGGACTTGAACCCCCATGGCTTGCGCCACTGGAACCTAAATCCAGCGTGTCTACCGTTCCACCACGCCCGCGCCCGGCCAGATGTGCGGCAGCGGCGGCCGGCGGTCCAGGGGGCAGGCCCCCGGGAATCAGCCCGGCCGGCGCAGCACGAACAGGTTGGAGAGCCAGACCGCCGGCGTCCCGGCCACCAGATGCGTGTCCTCCCGCACCTCCAGCACGCGGAGGCCCGCTGCCTCGGCCAGCGCGAAGACCACGGGCTGGGGCAGGACATGCATCTCCATGTCCGCCTCGCCTGGGCGCGCCAGATACTCGCCCAGGCTGAACCGGTAGCCGGCGCGGTGGGTCGGGACCTGGAAGATCGCCACCCCCCCGGGTGCCAGCCTGGCGAAGGCCGTCTCGAGCAGCCAGGCGATCACCGGCGGCGGATTGTGCTGCAGCACCAGCCGGCTGTACCACAGGTCCCATCGGCCCCCGGGCATCGGGCGCTCGACCGTCGAGCGGAACCAGTGGATGTTGCCCCGCCCCGCCTCCGCCGCGGCCCGCCGGGCAAGCGCGAGATGGGCGGGGGAGATGTCGCACCCGACCACCTCGGCGAAATCTCCGGCCAGCGCCAGCGTCGCCCGCCCCACCCCGCAGCCGAACTCCACCAGCCGCCGCAGGCCGTCCGGCGCGATGCCGTGCCGGGCGAGCATCTCGCGCACCAGCGCGCGGTCCTTCTCGCCGGTGGCGTAGAACTCGGCGCGGGTCTGCTCGATCCGGCCGGGGCGGTATTTCTCCTGGGTCAGCACCGACCAGTGCGGCGCCTCCGCACCGATCCGCGCCCAGTACTCGCCCGTCCGCGCCAGCATCGCCACGCGCTGCTCGGGCGAGGCCGCCACCTCCACCTCGAGCCGCGGCGGCGCCATCGGCAGGGGCGAGGCGGGGGGCGGCGCGTGGCGGTTGCGGAACTCCTCCGAGCGCAGGAAGGCCAGCCGCAGCTCGGCCAGCGGCAGCCCGCGCGCGAGCTGGCGCTCGATCACCGCCGCGTTCTCCGGCTCGCGCCCGAGGATGAAGCGGTAGCAGCCGATCACCTCCTCGGCTGTCGCGGCACCGGGCCGTCCGCTCATGCCGGCAGCAGCGCCTCGGCGCAGGCATCGAGGATCGCGTCCGTGTCCAGCCGATACTCGCGGTAGAGATCGGGGAGGTCCCCCGCCTGGCCGAAGCGGTCCACCCCGAGCGGCACCAGGCGCTGCCCGCGCACCGCCCCCATCCAGGCATGCGCCGCCGGATGCCCATCCAGCACCGAGACGAGCCCCGCCCCCGGCGCCAGCGGCGCGAGCAGCCGCTCGATCGTCGAAGGCGCCCTGCCCCGCCCTTCCCGCCGCGCCCGCCGCGCGGCGAGCCATTCCGCGTGCAGCCGATCCGGCGAGGTGATCGCCAGCAGCCCCGCGCCGGGTTCCTCAGCGCGCAGCGCCTCGAAGGCCTCCATCGCCTCCGGCGCGACCGGCCCCTGATAGGCGATGGCGATGCGCGCGCCCGCCGCCGGCGGCACCGCCCAGTAGCCGCCCGCGATCACCGCGGCCGGATCGAGCGCCCGTTCCGGCTGCGCCAGCGCGCGGGTGGACAGCCGCAGCCACACCGCCGAGCCGTCCGGCTGCTGCATATGGTGGAAGGCGTGGCGCAGCAGCACCGCGAGTTCGTCCGCATGCGCCGGCTCGTAGCTCGCCAGCCGGTCCTGCGCGATCCCGATCAGCGGCGTGTTGACGCTCTGGTGCTGCCCGCCCTCCGGCGCCAGCGTCAGCCCGGAGGGCGTGGAGACGAGCAGGAAGCGCGCATCCTGGTAGCAGGCATAGATCAGCGCATCGAGGCCGCGGTTGACGAAGGGGTCGTACACCGTCCCCACCGGCAGCAGCCGCGCGCCGTAGAGATCGTGCGAAAGGCCGAGCGCCGAGAGCACCAGGAAGAGGTTCTGCTCGGCGATGCCGAGCTCCACATGCTGCCCCTCCGGCGCCATGCCCCAGCGCTGCGCGGAGGCGAGCTTCGCATCCCGGAACACGTCGTTCTTCATGTGCCGGTCGAAGATGCCGCGGCGGTTCACCCAGGGCCCGAGACTGGTGGAGACCGTCACGTCCGGGCTCGTCGTCACGATGTGCCGCGCGAGTTCCGCCGCCTCGCCCTGGCCGCGCCCGATCTCGGCCAGGATGTCGCCGAAGGCCGCCTGGGTGGACAGCTTGCGCCCAGGTGCCACGCGCGGCGGCGCGATGCTGTCGGGCACCTGCACGCGCGGCGCCGCGAGCCGCCTTCCCTCCGGCGCCAGCGTCGCGGCGAAGGGCGTGCCGGCGAGGAAGGCGGCCAGCTCCGCCTCGGTCGCCTCCAGCCCCTCGAAGGGGTCCCATTCATGGCCGGGGCGGATCCGCATCTGCGCCCGGAAGCTCTCCATCTGCTCCTTCGTCATCAGCCCGGCATGGTTGTCCTTGTGCCCGGCGAAGGGCAGGCCCATGCCCTTGATGGTGTAGGCGATGAAGCAGGTGGGCTGGTCGCCCTCGGCGTCCTGGGCGCGGAAGGCCTCGATCAGCGTCTCGCTGTCATGCCCGCCGAGATTGGTCATCAGCGCCGCGAGCTCGTCGTCGCTCAGCGGGTCGAGGATCGCGCGCACGCCCGGCTCCCGGCCGAGTTCCGCCAGCAGCGCGTTGCGCCAGGCGGCGCCGCCCTGGAAGGTCAGCGCGGCGTAGAGGCTGTTCGGGCAATCGTCGATCCAGCGGCGCAGCGCCTCGCCGCCCGGGCGGGCGAAGGCCGCTTCCAGCCGGCGGCCGTATTTCAGCGTGACGACGTTCCACCCCATGTCGCGGAACAGCCCCTCGATCCGGCCGAACAGCCGGTCCGGCACCACGCTGTCGAGGCTCTGGCGATTGTAGTCCACCACCCACCAGACGTTCCGCACATCGTGCTTCCAGCCTTCGAGCAGCGCCTCGTAGATGTTGCCCTCGTCGAGCTCGGCATCGCCGACGATCGCCACATGCCGCCCCCGCGGCATCTCCGGCCGTGCCATGCCGTGAAGGTGCACATAGTCCTGCACCAGGCTGCCGAAGGTGGTCAGCGCCACGCCGAGCCCGACCGAGCCGGTGGAGAAATCCACCTCCGGCCCGTCCTTGGTGCGGCTCGGGTAGGGCTGGATACCGCCGAACTGGCGGAGCGTGCCGAGCTTCTCGCGGCTCTGGCGGCCGAGCAGGTAGTTGATCGCGTGGAACACCGGCCCCGCATGCGGCTTCACCGCCACCCGGTCCTGCGGCCGCAGGATCTCGAAATAGAGCGCCGCCATGATCGAGATGCAGGAGGCGCAGCTCGCCTGGTGCCCGCCCACCTTCAGCCCGTCCCGGTTGGGGCGGAGATGGTTCGCGTTATGGATCATCCAGGCCGAGAGCCAGAGCAGCTTGCGTTCCACCTGGCGCAGCAGCGCCCGCCGGCGGCCGGGCGCGAGTTCGGTTCGGATCGGCCCCTGCACGGTCATCCCGGCGTCTCCCGCGTCATGGCCGGAAGATAGGCCGCAAGCCCCGCCGCGCGAAGCCGAGGCCCGCCGCCCGCGCACAACCATCGCGGGAAGGAAACCGTTGCGACCGCGACGCCGGGCCGCTAGACGAAACGCAAGACCCCCACACCAAGAAGGTGCCGGCGCTTGAGCTTCCGTCTCCATGCCCTCCGGCTCGCCGCCTTGGCGATGCTCGCCTCCCTGCCCCAGGCCGCGAAGGCCGCCGAGGGGGGCGCGGGCGCCTATGTGCTCGGCCTGCGCGGCCCTGCCGCCGGCGTCACGCCGCCGCCCGGCATCTTCTTCTCCAACCAGCTCTATTTCTACCGCGGCGATGCCGGCGCGCGGATCCCCTTCGAGGGCGGTCCGGTCGTCGCCAACGGGCGGGCCGAGGCTGCGGTGAACATCGCGACCCTGATCGGCGTCACCTCGCTCGAACTGTTTGGCGGCCGGCTCGGCTTCAGCGTCACGGCGCCCTATGGCCATGTGGACATCAGCGGCCGCGTCGGCCCCTTCGGCATCTCGGACGACGCGACGGCGCTCGGCGATCCCTCGATCAGCACCTTCCTCGGCTGGCAGGCGGGCAATTTCCACTGGCAGCTCGGCTTCACCGGCTTCATCCCCGTCGGCCACTACCGCAGCGGGCGGCTTGCCAACGTCGCCAAGAACCGCGGCGCGGTGGACCTCTTCGCGACCCTCACCTGGCTCGACCGCGATCTCGGCCTCGACATCTCGAACGCCGTCGGCGTCACCTTCAACCGCGAGAACGACGTCACGCGCTACCGCACCGGCAACGAGTTCCACTGGGAATGGGCGGTGATCAAGCGTTTCGAGAACGGCTTCTCCTTCGGCCCCGCCGGCTACCACTACCAGCAGATCAGCGACGATGGCGGCGCCGGCGCGCGCCTCGGCGGCTTCCGCGGCAGCGCCTGGGCGGCGGGTGCGACGGTCGGCTACGAGTTCCAGGTCGGCCAGGTGCCCGTGACGGCGCGGCTGCGCTGGTTCCACGAGATCGAGACGGAACGCCGCCTGCGCGGCGATGCGGTGTTCGTCGGGCTCTCCCTGCCGCTCTACGTGCCGGGGCGCTGAGCGCGCGCGCCGTCAGGTGATCAGCTCGAAGGCGCCGCCGCCGGCCAGCTGGTTGGCGGTGACGCCGTGCAGCACCGCGAGCAGCCGCACCACGTCGCCGACCTCGAGCACCGCATCGCCATCGGTGTCGGTCCAGAGATAGAGGCCCGTGGCGCGCGTCGGCGCCGTCTCGATGTTGCTGATCGCGAGCGCGACGGTCAGCCCCGCCGCGCTGCCATTGGCCGCCGCGTTGTCGGTGTTGATGGCGAAGGCGATGGCGTTGAAGTCGGCGAAGTTGCTGTTGGACAGCGTGTCGGAGTTGGCGCTGTCGGATTCGAAGATGAAGAGCGCGGCCGCATTCATCGTCCAGGCGCCGTTCGCCGCGACGGTCTGCACGTTGAATGAGCCGAGGCCGAGGCCCGCGCGCGAGAGCTGCACCTTGTCGACGGCGGCGTCGAAGCCGCCGATCGAGTCCGCGGAAGCCTGGCTGACGCTGCCCGCGTCATTGATGTCGGCCGTGCCCTCGTCCGGCGCGAAATAGACCACGGCATCGCGCACCTGCACCGCCTCCGAGAGGCTGATCGCGTCCCCGCCGGCCTCGCCGATCAGGATGTCGCGGCCCTCGCCGCCGGTCAGCGAATCCGCGCCGCCGCCGCCCCGCATCGTGTCGTTGCCCTCGCCCCCGGCCAGCGTGTCGCTGCCCGCATCGCCGTTCAGGGTATCGTGGCCGGCGCCGGCGAGCACCGAATCGGCCCCGTCGCCGCCGAAGACGGTATCCGCGCCGGCGCCGCCGAGCACGGTATCGGCGCCGCCGAAGGTCCCGCCGAACAGCAGCGACTGGGTGGTCGTGAAGGCGGCGGCATCAACCCGCGCACCGGCCGTGACGGCGACGGTCGCGATCACCGAGAAGTCGCCCGTGCCGCCGCCGTTGTTGGCATCCGCCTGCGCCGCCATCGCGCTCGTCAGCGTGAACTGCACCGCCGCCGTGGCGGAGCCGACCTCGATCCGGTCGATGTGGGAGACGGCATGCTCCTCGAAGTCGATGCGGAGGCTGCCGGCGCCCTGGACCCTGAGGATGTTCAGCGAGAAGGCCTGCGGCGTGTCGGCGATTACGCGCCCTGGCGTGTCCCACAGCGCCTGCTCGACCGGGCCGGTGACATAGACATCGGCGCCGTTCCCGCCCTCGAGCCGCGTCTGCAGGCCGGCGGTCGCCTGCAGGGTGTCGGCGCCGCTGCCGCCCAGCGCGGACTGGCCGTTGCCCCGCAGCGTGATGCTGCTCGGCAGCGCCGGATCGCCGACCACCGCGAGCCCGGCCTGGGTCGTGGCGGTGACGACGTGGCGCCCGCTCAGGCGCACCGTCTCCGCCGCCAGCCCGGCCGGCATCTGCCAGACGAACTGCACGTCCGGGTCGCCCGCCAGCACATCCACGAAGAGGAGGTCGTCGCCGGCGCCGCCATCCAGCACCTGGCCGGGGGTGGGCAGCGTGGTCTGGCGGATCGTGTCCGCGCCGCCGCCGCCGAGGAGGTGGTTGGCGGTGGCGGGATTGTCGAAGGCCTCCGCGCCATCGCCGCCCGTGACCGTCATCGCCCCGGCGCCGAGCAGCACCTCCCGCGCCTCCGTCCCCTGGATCGTCACCGCGGCATTGCCGAGCGCGCCGAGGTCCAGCCGCTCGAAGCCGGTGAAGCGCGCCGGTAGCACGAGGTTCAGCAGCGCCGCCGTCGTGTCGAGCAGCGCGAGCGTGTCGAGGCCGCCGCCGCCATCCAGCGTCGCCGCGCCACCCAGCGTGAGCGGCGCCAGGCGCAGCAGGTCGTTGCCGTTGCCGAGCGTGCCGGAAAGGCCCGCCCCGCCCGCCGTGACGGTATCCGCCCCCGCGCCGCCCTGCACCTCCATCCCCGCCGTCGCATCGAGCGTCAGGTCGAGCCCCGGACTGCCCGCGCCGGCCGCGACGACGATCCGCTCCACCCCGGTCAGCAGCGCCCCGGCCGCGAGATCCACCGCCTGCCCCGGCGCCGCCACGTCGATCTGCAGCGCATCGAGCCCCGACCCGCCCGCCAGCATCGTGCCGGCGCCGAGGAAGGCCGGGATGGCCAGAAGCTGGTCGTCGCCGCCGCCGCCATCCGCGAACTGCCCGGCGGCGCCGAGCCGGATGCTGTCCACGCGCGCGCTGCCCCAGACCGCCTGCGCCGGGTGCGTGCCCATCACCACCAGGCTCGAATGGCGCAGCACCACCTCGACCGGCTGGTTGTTCAGCAGCAGGGTGGAAAAGCCGTTCGGCACCGCGACCTGGTCGATCAGCTCGAAGCCGGTGATCACGGCGCGGCGGAAATCATAGGTGCCCGCGGCATCGAGCCGCAGCACGTCCTGGCTCGCCTGGCTGCCGCCCGAGAGCACCGAGCCGATCATGGTGGCGGCCGTGATCGCCACGATGTCGTCGCCGCCGAAGCCCGCGACGGTCTGCCGCGCCGCGCCGAGCGTGACCACATCCTTCCCGCCCGAGCCGAACACCCGGAAGCCTTCCGTCGCCGGCAGCCGCAGCGTGCTGGCGGCCAGCAGCTCCACCTCCTCGAAGCCGAGGAGGCCCGTCAGGTCCCACAGCCCGCCGGCGAACAGCTCCACCACGTCATGCCCGGCACCGCCATCCACGACGATCCCCTGGGCGAGCTTGGACAGCAGCCGCAGCACATCGTTGCCGCCGCCGAGGTGGCCGGTCGCGAGCGCCTCCGAGACCTCGAACCGGTCATCGCCCGCGCCGCCGAGGAAGGTGTCGGCCCCGGTGCCCGCGAGGTAGCGCACGCCGCCCGCGCTGACCGCCGTGGCGTCCACGGCCTGTGCCCCGCCGGCGCCGCCGAGCACGGTGAGCGTCCCGCCCGCCTGCGCCACCGCCGCCTCGTCCAGCGCGAGCGAGACGCCGATGGCGTTGCCGAGCTGGATCTCCTCCACCGAGGCAAGCCCCGCGAGCGCGCCGGCCGCGACGCTGCCGGCCGCGTTGAACAGCAGCCGGTCGGTGCCCGCGCCACCGAGGAAGGCATCGCTCCCGGACCAGTAGCCCGGCTGCGTCACCAGCAGGTCGTTGCCGCCGCCGCCGGCGAAATGCCGCGCGCCGGCGAAGGCGGCGAGCACGCTGAAGGTGTCGTTGCCGGCGCCGCCGAGCATGGTGTCGGCGCCGCCGCCGGCGAAGAAGGATACGCGGAGCAGCGGGTTGGCGATGCCGCTGGCATCCACGAAGTCGGCCCCCACGCCGCCGCGCGCCTCGAAGCCGCCGGTCGCCGAGGCGACCAGCGCGGCGGGCAGCACATAGCTGTTGCCGCCGGCGTGGTGCTGGATCCGCTCGATCCCCGAGACGCCGGCGAGCTGCGCGGCGGTGACGGTGCCCGCCGCGAGGAAGACCAGCGTATCGACGACCGCCTCGCCGCCGCCGATCACCGTGTCGCTGGCGCCGAGATTGGCCGGGGTGAAGCGGAAGGTATCGGCCTCGCCATCGGCGCCGAGGAGGCTGTCGGCGCCGGCAGTACCGGTGAAGATCGCCATGGCCGGACCCCGCCGAACGGTTGCAGCTCGCATCAGGCGCCCTGTCCGGGGCGCTATGCAAGCAACATTCGGTCGCGAAGGCCGCGCCCGGCGATCACTGCACCGCAGCCGCCGCTGCCCCGCAGCCGGCCGCGACATCCGCCGCGCCGGGGCCGCGCTTCAGCGCAGCGTCACGCGATGATCTGGATGGCGCTGCCGAACCCCATCTCGTTCGCCGTGACGCCGTGGAACACGCCGAGCAGCCGCACCACGTCGGAGGCTTCGAGGAAGCTGTCGCCATCGACATCGGTCCAGACATAGAGGCCGGTGGCGCGGGGAGAGTTCACCGAGGGGTTGCTGATCGCCAGCGCCACGGTCCGTCCCGCCGAGGAACCGAAGCCCGCGCCGTTGCTGGTGTTGATCGCATGGGCGATGGCACCCAGGCTCGCGAAGTTGTTGCCGTTCAGCGTGTCGCTCAGGAAGCTGTCGGATTCGAACACGAAGACGGCGTTGCTGCCGATGTTCCAGGCGCCGTTCGCCGGCACGCTGGCCACGCCGCCGTTGCCGAGCCCGAGCCCGGCGCGGCTGAGCTGCACCTTGTCCACGAGCGCGTTGAAGCCGCTGATCGAATCGGCGCTGGACTGGCTGACGCCGGCATTGTCGTCGATGTCCACCGAGCCGTCGCCGATGCTGCTGAAGCTCAGGACATCGGCGCCCTGGCTGGCCTCGGCGAGGTCGATCACGTCGCCGCCGCTGCCGCCGATGATGGTATCGGCGCCGGGCCCGGCGGAGATGGTGTCGTTCCCGTTGCCGCCGAGGAGGCTGTCGGCGCCGCCGCCGCCGACAATGAAATCCGCCCCGCCCGAGCCGCCGATGCTGTCCGCGCCAGCGCCGCCGATCAGCGTGTCGTCGCCGCCGAGCGGCCCGCCCACGCGCAGCGCCCGGCCCGCGGCGAAGGCGCTCGCGTCCACCCGGATGCCGATCGGGGTGAATCCTTGCGTCTCGACGTGGAAATCCCCGCCTTGGCCGTCATTGTTTGCATCGGCGGAGGCGGCCATCGCGTCGGTCAGCGTCAGGCTGATCGCGGCGTTCGGCGCGTTGAGGTCGATCCGATCGATGTGCTGCACCAGGTGGTCGTGGAAGTCCAGCGTCAGGCTGCCGCTGCCCTGGACGCGGATCACGTTCAGCACGAAGGCCGTCTCGGTATCCAGGATCGCCCGTCCGGGCGTGTTCCAGAGCGCCTGGTGGGCGGTGTCGATCAGGTACAGGTCGGCGCCCTCGCCGCCGGCGAGCGTGGTGCCGAGCCCGCTGCTCGCGGTCATGGTGTCGGCGCCGCTGCCGCCCAGGAAGCTCTGGTTGTTGCCGCGGAGCGTGATGCTGTTGCCGATCGCCGGATCGCCGAGGAAGGCAATGCCGGCGCTGAAGTTGGACGTGAAGGCATGCGCGCCGAGCAGACGCACCGTCTCCGCCGCCCAGGTCGTCGGCATCGTCGTCGCGACGCTTCCCGCCGCGCTGCGGTCGTAGATGATCAGGTCGTCGCCGCCATTGCCGATCAGGGCCTGCGTCGCACTCGGCGCCGCCGTCTGAATCATCGTGTCGTTGCCGTCGCCGCCGCTGGCGTTCGCCAGCGTGCCGCCGATCTCGACGACATCGTCGCCCGCCCCGCCGAACAGGAACACGTTGGACGCGCCGAGCAGCACATGCCGCGCCTCCGCCCCTTCCAGCGTCACCTGCGCACCGGTCAGGCCCGAGAGGTCGATCCGCTCGAAGCCGGTGAAGCGCGAGGAGAGCAGCGCCTGGAAGAACGGGTCGCTGTCATCCACCGCGATCAGCGTATCGGCGCCAGCGCCAGCCGACATCGGCGCGCCAGCGGCGCCGAGGTGGGTCAGGTTCACCCGGAGCACGTCGTTCCCGCCACCGAGATCCCCGCCGAGCCCCGGCCCGCCCGCCGTCACCGTATCGGCGCCGCTGCTGCCGAGCACCGCCGGGCTGCCGACAGGGTCGGTGATGAGATGCGTCGGATCCTTCAGCTCGATCGTCTCGATGCCCACCAGCAGCGCGCCGGTCCCGAGATCGACCGTGCCGCCCCCGCTGATCCACAGCTCGTCGGTGCCCGGCCCGCCGGCCAGCACCGTGCCGGCGGCGAGTTGGGCGGCGGTGGCGACGAAGGTGTCGCTCCCCGCGCCGCCATCCACGAACTGTCCCGCCGCGCCGAGCGTGAAGGCATCGTTGCGCGCGCTGCCCGCCACCGTCTGCATCGCATGCGCGCCGAGCACGATCGAGGTCGAATGGCGCAGCACCACGTCGAAGGGCGTCGCCGGGAGATGAATGATCGAGAATCCGCCCGGCACCGCCACCTGGTCGATCTTCTCGAAGCCGGTGATCGCGGCGCGGCGGAGATCGTAGCTGCCCGCCGCGCCGAGCCGCAGCGTATCCGCCCCCGCCTGGCTGCCGCCATTGAGCACCGCGCCCACCAGCGTCTGCGGCGTCACCACCACCGTGTCGTCGCCGGCGAAGCCGAAGAAGGTCTGGCCCGGCCCGCCCAGCGTCACCGTGTCGTTCCGGTCCGAGCCCAGCACCCGGAACCCCGCCGTCCCCGGCAGCGTCAGCGTGCTGGGCGCGAGCAGTTCCACCTCCTCGAAATTGCTGAGGCCCGTCAGGTCCCAGACGCCGCCGGCGAAGAGCTCGACCACGTCATGCCCGGCCCCGCCATCCACCACGATGCCCGAGGCGAGCTTGGAGAGCAGCCGCAGCACGTCGTTGCCGCCGCCGAGATGGCCGGTGGAAGCCGCCTCCGTCACCTCGAAGCGGTCGTCGCCGAGGCCGCCGAGGAAGGTGTCGGCGCCCGTCCCGGCGAAGTAGCTCACATGCACGATGCCGAGCGCCGAGGCATCCACGCGCTGCGCGCCCTGCGCGCCACCGAGCACCGTCAGCGCCCCGCCGGCCTGCGCCACCGCCAAGTCGTTCAGCGTCAGATCGAGACTCAGCGCATTGCCGAACTGGATCTCCTCCACCGATTGCAGCCCGGCCAGCATCGCCGCCGTGATCGTGCCGGAGGCGTTGAAGGTGATGCGGTCCTTCCCCGCCCCGCCCAGGAACAGATCGCTGCCCGACCAGGAGGCCGGGTTGGTCACCAGCGTGTCGTTGCCCGCGCCACCCTCGAAGCGCCGCGCCCCGGCGAAGGCGGCGAGGACGGAGAAGGTGTCGTTGCCGCCGCCGCCGATCATGGTGTCGGCGCCGCCGCCGGCCACGAACAGCACCGCGCTCGTCACCGCCGAGCCGTCCACGTAGTCCGCGCCCGTGCCGCCGCGCGCCTCGAAGGTGCCGGTCGCGCCGGCCACCAGCGCCTGGGTCAGGACATAGCTGTTGCCGGCATTGGCGCTCTGGATGCGCTCGATGCCCGAGACATTGGCGAAGGCGCCCGCGGCCACCGTCCCGCCGGCGATCAACTGGAGGATGTCGAGCGCCGTGCCGCCGCCGCCGAGGACCGTGTCCTCGGCGGCGAGATTGGCCGGGGTGAAGCGGAAGGTGTCGGCCTCGCCATCGGCGCCGACGAGACTGTCGGCGCCGGCAGTACCCGTGAAGATCGCCATGCCGACCCCCCGCTCCCGGTTGTTGCCCGCATAAGGCGCCCCATGCGGCCCCCGGCGCAAGCAACCTTCGGTCGTGGCGGCCGCGCCGAGCGATCACCGTGCCGCCGCGGCCGCCGCCTGGCAGCCGGCCGCGACATCCGGCTCGCCGGCCACCCAGGCGGCGGCGAGGATGTCGCAGAGCAGCGTCGGGCGGGCGGCATGGGCGAAGAGCTCCGTCACCCCGCCGATGCGGAAATCCGCCGGGCCGGGGCCGAGCTTCACCGCGGCGGCATAGTGCCGCCCGCCCGGATCGGCCGCCTCCTCCGCGATGGCGAGCGCCGCAGCCCCCCCCTCGCCGCGGCCGATCAGCACGACGAGGCCGGCGCCGATCTCGCCCCGCGCGGCGCGCAGCGCGGCCGCGAGGTCCTCGACCACACTCGTCATGCGCGGCCGGTTCAGTTCCATCACCGCGGTGCCGGCATCGAGCAGCGCCGCGACCAGCGCATCGCGCTGCCCGCGCGGCCAGCCCTCATCCGGCGCCAGCACCGCGAGCGCATCGCCGCTGAGCCACCCCGGCGGCAGGCTGAGCAGCGCCGGCCCCTGGGCGCGGCGGAAGCCCATGCCGCCATCGAGCCAGACCGGCTGGTAGCTGGTGTGTTCGGGATTGCCCGGCGAGGCCGCGCCCGCCGGGCCCGCCATTGCCAGCGCGCCCGCGAGCAGCAGCGCGCCCACTCTCGCCATCCTGGCCATCTTCGCCTCCTCCACCTCGCCGGCGCGGCGCGCCGGCTGGGACGGAGGCTGCGCTCAGCCGCCGGCAGCGGTCCCGAAGGGCGGGCGAAGACGCGGCGAAATCAGGCGAAGCCCTTGGCGAGCTTCCGCACGCCCGAGGAGGCGGCGCGCTTGCCTTCACCGGCATAATCCTCGTGGTAGTCCTCGATCTTCGCCGGGTCGTAGAGGTAGTTCACCATCATCCCGGCACTCTCGCGCCAGCCCTTCTCGCTGAGATCGCCGCGCGGGTTCACCCGCTCCACCCGCGCGCCGTTCGAGAGATGGAAATGCGCCACCGGATCGCGCGCGCGCTTCGAGCTGCCGCGCGCCGCTTCCGCCAGCAGGTAGCGCGCGGCGGCGCGCATCAGCACCGGGTCGAGCAGCCGCGTCACCGCCTCCTCCCGTGCGACCCCGCGCCGGCCGAGCAGCCGCGCGAGGGTGACGAGCGGCGCCTCCACCGATGGCTCGTCGGAGGGCTCCACACCCGGCGCCGGCGGCGCGCGGTCGGGCGGCGCGGTCAGGCGCAGCGCCGTCGCCTCCTCCTCCGCGATCAGCGCGGCGTCCTGCGCGGCGATCCGCTCCTCGATCCAGCGGCGGAAGCCGGGCATGGGCGAGAGGGTGGCGAACTGCTTCAGCTTCGGGAATTCCGCCGAAAGCTCCGTCACCACGCGCTTGATCAGGAAGTTGCCGAAGCTGATCCCGTCCAGCCCGCGCTGGCAGTTGTTGATCGAGTAGAAGATCGCGGTGTCCGCCGCGCGGGGATCGAGCACCGGCGCCTTCTCGTCGAGCAGCGCCTGGACGTTGTCGGCCAGCCCCTGCACCAGCGCGACCTCGACGAAGATCAGCGGCTCGGCCGGCATGCGGGGGTGGAAGAAGGCGTAGCAGCGGCGGTCGGATTCCAGCCGGTTCTTGAGGTCGCGCCAGCTCCGGATGCGGTGCACCGCCTCGTATTGCACGAGCTTCTCGAGCAGCGCGGCGGAGGAGGTCCAGTCGATGCGCCGGAGCTCCAGGAAGCCCACGTCGAACCAGGCCGCGAGCAGGCTGCGGAAATCGCCTTCCAGCGCCTGGAGCATCGGCTCCCCCGGCATCCGCGCGAGCAGGTCGGCGCGCATGTCCACGACGAACTTCACCCCATCCGGGATGGCGGTGAACTGGGTGAGCAGCCTGAGGCGCGGCGGCTCCAGCGCGCGGCGGAGCTGCGCCTTGGCCGCGGCGCGCGCCGGATGGTCGGCCGCCGCCGCCACCTTCTCCCAGGCGGCGCGCACGGCGTCGGAATCGGAATCGAACCCGGCCAGGGCGCGCAGGAAATCGAGCCGGCCGGCCTCGTCCGCCGCCAGATAGGCCTCCGCAAGCCCCGCCGCCCGGGCGCGGGCCGAGACCTCGCCGCCGCGCGCGTCGAGGCAGGCGCGCATGCGGGCGGGGAAACCCTGCTCCGACGCGCCGGCACCGCCGGCCATGTCGCGCCAGAGCGCGGTCACGCGGCGGAGCGCCCGATCGAGCAGGCCGGGGGCTTCGGCCAGTTCCGACATCACGGAACCTTTCGCCATGTTTCAGTGCAGATGGTGCCCGATGCGCGGCCTTCAATCGAGGGGCAAGGCGGCCAACAATGTCGGGAGATGTGCGGGCAGGTCCTCGGCGATCAGCCCCGGCCCGGCGCGGGTGCCGGCCGCGCCATGCAGCCAGACGGCGGCGCAGGCGGCCTCGAAGGCGCCCATCCCCTGCGCGAGCAGCGCCGCGGCGATGCCGGCCAGCACATCGCCGGTGCCCCCCGTGGCCAGCCAAGCCGGCGCGTTGTCGTTGATCGCGACGCGGCCATCGGGCGCGGCGATGATCGTATCCGAGCCCTTGCGGACCACCACCGCCCCCGTTTGCGCCGCGGCGGCACGCACCGCGCCGAGCAGGTCCGCGCCCGGCACGCCGAAGGCCGCGCCGAACTCGGCCGCATGCGGCGTGAGGATGGCGCAGCCGGCGAGGTCGCCGCACCGCATCGCCCCCGCATCGGCCACCACCTGCCGGCCTGCCGCGATCGCCTCCTGCACCAGCGCGTGGGTCGCCGGCGTCGGCGGCAGCCCGGGCCCGATCACCCAGACGCCGAGCCGCGCATCCGCGAGCAGCGCGGCGCGGTCCTGGCTGACGATGACGCCCGGATCGCCGGCGCGCAGCACGGCGGCGGTGGCGGCATCGGGCGCGGCGAGCGTGACCAGCCCCGCCCCCGCCCGCCGGGCGCCCGCCGCGACGAGCCGCGCCGCCCCGGTCATCCCCGGCCCCGCCGCCACCGCGACGGCGCCGCGATCGTATTTGTGGCCCTCCGCCCGCAGCCCGCGGAGCCGCCAGAGATTCGGCCCGTTCCGCCAGGCCCTGGCGGCCGGCAGCGCCGCGTCGGGCATGCCGATATCGGCCAGGATGGTCTCGCCGCAGAGCCCCCGCCCGGGGAACAGCAGATGGCCCGGCTTGCGCCGGACGAAGGTGACGGTGAGCGTCGCCTGCGGCGCCACCCAGCCGAAGGCGCCGTTCGCCCCATCCACGCCCGAGGGCACATCCACCGCCAGCACCGGCGCCCGGAGATGCCCGAGCACCTCCGCCGCGAGCCCATCCACCGGCCGGGTCAGCCCCGCCCCGAACACCGCGTCGATCACGAGCCCCGCCCGGTCCACCTCGGCGCGCGAGAAGGCCACGACCGGCCCCCGCCAGCGCGCCGCCGCCAGCGCCGCGTCGCTGCCCGGACGCGGCGGCGCGAGCGGTGCGACGGAAACCGGCCACCCCGCCTGGTCGAGCAGCCGCGCCGCCACCCACCCATCCCCGCCATTGTTCCCCGGGCCGGCCAGCACCAGGGTGCGGGTAGGCCTGAACCGCCGCATCGCGGCGCGCGCGACAGCGCGGCCGGCCGCCTCCATCAGCACGGTCCCCGGAATGCCGGACGCGATCGCGGCGGCATCGGCGGCGGCCATCTCGGCGGGGGTGAGGAGGTCCTCCATGCGTCGCAGCATGCGCGCGGGGGCGTCCTGCTCCAAGCGCACGGCCCCCCCACCCGAACCCTCCCCCGCGAGGGGGGAGGGCGTCGGCCCGCTCGCTCCCCCCTCGCGGGGGAGGGTTGGGGTGGGGGCGCCGCGCCGCCGGCTTCTTTTGGGCCCGGACCCTTGGCCCTGCTACTTTTCGCACCGCACCAACCAGCGCGGAGTCGCGCCCATGGCCCTCGTCCTCGCCGTCGCCCAGCGCAAGGGCGGCGCGGGCAAGTCCACGCTCGCCGCCAACCTCGCCACCGCCTATGCGGGCCTCGGCGAGCGCGTCGCCCTGCTCGACACCGACCCCCAAAAGTCCCTCGGCTTCTGGCACCAGGCGCGGCAGCAGGCCGGCGCGCGCGCGCAGGCGCTCGATTTCGACACGCCCTCCGGCTGGCGCGTGCCGGGCGCGGTGGAGAAGCTCCGCCGCAGCCATGACATCATCCTGCTCGACACCGCCCCGCATGACGACACCGACGCCCGCATCGCCATCCGCGCCGCCGACCTTGTGCTGATGCCGCTCCAGCCCTCCGCGCCCGATCTCTGGGCCGCCGCCGGCACGCTCGATCTGGCGAAGGCCGAGAAGCGCCCCGTCGCCGTCGCGCTCAACCGCGTCCCCGCCCAGTCCCGCCTGACCGCCGAGGTGGCGGAGGCTCTGCGGGGGAAGAAGCTCACCCTGCTCGATGCCACGATCGGCAACCGCAGCGCCTTCGCGCTGGCCTTCGGCCAGGGGCTCGGCGTGACGGAATCGGCGCCCCGCTCCGTCGCGGCGGAGGAGATCCGGGCGCTCGCGCTCGCCGTGCAGGGCCTCGCCCGCCGATGAGCGGCCAGGGGATCGAGATCGTCGAGGACGCCTTCCCCGAGCTCGACGCGGTCGCCGCCATCCAGCGCGGCCTGCACGCCTACAACCAGGAGATGGGCGGCGAATACGACCGCGAGCCCGTCACCCTGCTGGCGCGTGACGCCGAGGGCAAGGTCCGCGGCGGGCTGCTGGGGCTCACCTTCTGGGGCTGGCTGTTCATCGACTGGCTCTGGCTCGCCCGCGAATCCCGCGGCCAGGGCCTGGGGTCGGAGCTGCTGAAGCGCGCCGAGGCGATCGCCCGCGCGCGCGGCTGCGGCCAGGCCTATACCGACACCTTCAGCTTCCAGGCGCCCGGCTTCTGGGAGCGCAACGGCTATGCCGAGTTCGGCCGGCTCGACGGCATGCCCGCCGGGCACGCGCGGCTGTGGTTCCGCAAGGCCTTGTGACCCAAAAGGTCCCAGGCCGCGCCAGCGGCCCGCGCACAGGCCAGCCTTTCCATCCAGCGCGCCAGCGCGTAGGCGCGCAGCCAAGCCGGCGGATGCCGTCACGCCCAAGGCGTGCCTCCGGCACGACGCCGGCAATTGAGGCTGCAAATGACCAAGCCTGACCTGATCCTCCATATCGGCCAGTCCAAGACCGGCACCTCCTCGATCCAGCGCGTCCTCGGCGCGCGGCGGGAGCAGCTGGCCGCGCTCGGCGTCTGCTATCCGCTGAGCCCGGGCTGGGCGAATCACGGCCTGCTGCCGGCCTCGCTCGTTCCCGTCGAGCAGCTCGGCCATTTCCACCCCAATGTCTGGGAGGGCATGGCGCCGGCCGCCCGGCTCGACCGCTTCCGCGCCGAGTTCGCCCGCGAGCTCGCCGCCATGCCCGCCGGCACGCGGCTGCTGCTGATCTCGGCCGAGCAGATGTCCGGCCTGCTCGACACGAAGGCGCGCGTCGCCGCGCTGCGCGACCTGCTCGCGCCGCATGTGAACGCCATGCGCGTGGTGATGTATCTCCGCCGGCAGGACAGCCACTTCGCCTCCGGCTACACCCAGGCGCTGCGCGTCGGCCATGTCGGCCCGCCGGTGCTGCCCAAGGCCGGGCCGGAGCAGCGCCGCGACTACGATTATGCGGCGATCCTCGAGCTCTGGGCCTCGGTGTTCGGCGCGGCCGCGGTCACGCCCCGCATCTTCGAGCCCGAGAGCCTGAAGAACCGCGACGTGGTGGATGATTTCCTCGCCCTCTGCGGCATCGGCCTGGAGGTGCCCGCCGACGACCCCGACCGGCAATCGAACCTCTCCCTCACCCCGGGCGGCATCGACCTGGTCCGCGCCATGGGCCTGCGGCTCGCTGCCGCGCCGGGCGGGCTGAACGGGTCCTCCCCGCTCTGGCGCCGCTTCGTCCAGGCCGCCAACGACGCGCTCCCCGGCCGGGGCTGGAAGCCCGATCCCGCCGAGGCGCGCGCCTTCCTCGCCCGCTACGACGCGGTGAACGAGGCCGTGCGGCAGCGCTGGTTTCCGACCCGCCAAACCCTGTTCACCCCGCCCCCCCCGGCGCCCCCCGGCCCGCCCCGCGACCCGGCGCTGGACCCCGCCGCCGCGCTGGAGGCCGCGCTGGCGCTGATCCTGGCCGAGACCGAGGCGGCGATGCAGCGGGAGGCACATCTGCAATCCCAGATCGGCCGCCTGCGCGAGGAGGCCGGCGACAAGGAGGGCGCGCGGACCGCCTGGCGCGCCGCGCTCCGCGCCGATCCCACCCATCCGATGGCGCAGCAGCGCCTGGCGGAAGCGGCGCTGGCGGCCGGCGACCGCAAGGCGGCGGAGGCGCATCTGGCGGTGCTGCGCCAGGCCCACCCCGACCATCCGCTGACCCAGCGCGTGGCAAGGCTGGTGGCGAAGGCGGGGTAAGGCGCACCACCTACCGCTTCCCGACCCGCACCTCCCGCCACCAGATGAACAGCCCCGCCCCCACCAGCACCGCGAAGCCCAGCAGGTCGAGCCCGCCCGGCCATTCCGCCCAGACCAGCGCGCCGAGCAGCATCGTCCAGATCAGCCCCGAATACTCGAACGGCGCGAGCAGCGTCGTCTCGCCGCGGCGATAGGCCTCCGTCATCAGCAGCTGCGCCACCGCCGATACGGCGCCGATCGCGACCAGCAGCCCCCATTGCGCCGGGCTCGGCGGGAGCCAGACCGGGATCGTCGCGAGCCCCGAAACGAGCGCCGAGCCGAGCGTGAACCAGATCACGATCGTCACCCCCTGCTCGCCCGCCTCGCCCAGCCGACGGATGGAGAGCATGGCGAAGGCCCAGCCGAGCCCGCCCGCCAGCACGGCCAGCACCGGGATCAGCGGCAGCGCCTCCCCCATGCCCGGCCGGGCGACCAGCAGCACGCCGAGAAAGCCCGCGACCACCGCGCTCCAGCGCCGCCAGCCGACACGCTCCTTCAGGAAGACCACCGAGATCGCTGTCAGGAACAGCGGCATGGTGAAGCCGAGCACCGTCGCGGTCGCCAGCGGCAGCCAAGTGTAGCCGGCAAAGGCGCCGAACATGCCCATCAGCCCGCCGGCGATGCGCGAGAGATGCAGCAGCGGCCGGCGCGGGCGAAGCGCCACCCAGCCGCCGGCCTGCGGCACCAGCAGCAGCAGCAGCGGCAGCGCGAAGAGGTTGCGGCACAGCACCACCTGCGCCAGCGGCACCTCGCCGCCGAGCGCCTTCACGCAGGCGGCGGCGAGCGTGAAGGTCGCCGCCGCGGCCAGCACCAGCAGGATCGCCTGGCGGTTGGCGCGCGCGGCGCGGGAATCGGGAGGGGTCATGGACGTTCCGGCCAGCCGAGCCTGACCCAGAAGGGTATCGGCGATGGGCCGGCGAGGGATTTTCCGGCCCTGCAAGGCGCGATCCGCAGCCGATGCTGGTTGCATCGGCAAGGATCGCAACGCGGCAGGGACGGAAAAGACCCGCCGGACCGCGACGAGGCCCTTTTGGGTCAGGCTCCCAGAGCCTAGGTTCCGGGGCGGATGGACACCAGCCCGCCCCGGCATCGCCTCGCGCCCCCCGTGCCGCCCGCCGAGGGCCTCGCCATCGAGCAGGACGAGATCGTCTTCGCGTCCCGCTTCGCGATGCAGCGCGTGCGCTTCCGCTTCACCCGCTTCGACGGCACGCGCTCCGGCCTGCTCACCTGGGAATTGTGGCGGCGCGGCCGCGGCGTGGTGGTGCTCCCCTACGATCCTGCGACCGACCGCGTCGCGCTGATCGAGCAGTTCCGCCTGCCCGCCCATGCCGCGGGCTGCGCCGGCGTGCAGGTGGAACTGCCCGCCGGCCTGCTGGAACCCGGGGAGGATCCGGCGCTTGCCGGCACACGCGAGTTGGCCGAGGAAGCCGGCCTCGCGACGCGCGGGCTCGAGCCGATCGGGCGCTTCCTGCTGATGCCCGGCGGCTGCGACGAGCTGGTGTGGTTCTACTGCGCCCATGTCGCCCTGCCCGAGGGCGTGGCGGGAATTCATGGCATGGACCATGAGAACGAGGACACGCGCCTGATGGTGCTGCCCGCCGAGGCGGCCTTCGCGATGATCGGCACGCGGGGCCTCGACGGCGCGCCGACCGTGCTCGCGCTGCAATGGCTGCAACTGAACCGCGCGCGGCTGCGCGCCGAGTGGACCAGGGAATGACCGAACAGCTCTTCGCCGCCGACGCCTATCTCAAGCACGCCAATGCCCGCGTCGTCGCCCTGCACGAGAAGGGGCTCGTGCTCGATCGCACCGTCCTCTACGCCCGCAGCGGCGGCCAGCCCGGCGATGCCGGGACGCTCCGCTGGCCGGGCGGCGAGACCGCCATCGTGGAGGCCATCAAGGGCGAGGCTGGCGCCATCCTGCACACGCTCGCCCCCGGCGCCACGCCGCCGCCCGAGGGCACGGAGGTCGAGGTCGCGCTCGACTGGGAGCGGCGTCACCGCCACATGCGGATGCACACCACGATGCACCTGCTCTGCGCCCTGCTGCCCGGCATCTACGCGACCGGCAACCAGATCGGCGCCGAGAAGTCCCGCCTCGATTTCGACCTGCCCGACCCGCCGACCAAGGACTGGCTCACCGAGAGGCTGAACGCGCTGATCGCCGAGGACCACCCGACCGGCGCCGACTGGATCACCGAGGCGGAGCTGGATGCGAACCCCACCATGGTCCGCACCCTGTCCGTCCAGCCGCCGCGCGGCGCGGGGCGCATCCGGCTCGTCCGCATCGGCACGCCGGCGCGCCAGGTGGACCTCCAGCCCTGCGGCGGCACGCATGTCCGCGCCACCGGCGAGATCGGCCGCGTCGAGGTGGTGAAGCTGGAATCCAAGGGCCGGCAGAACCGCCGCATCAACTTCGTCCTGGTGGACTGACCCGCATGCAAAATCTGGTCTCGACCGAATTTCTCGCCGCGGAGCTCGGCAAGCCCGATCTCGTCATCCTCGACTGCACCAAATACCTGCCGAACGAGGCGCCGCTCGACGGGCTGACGGAATTCCGCAAGGCGCATGTCCCCGGCGCGCGCTTCGCCGACATCGACCTGCTGGCCGATGTCGAGGACCCGCTGCCGCACATGGTGCCGACGCCGGCCCGCTTCGCGCGCGAGATCGCGAAGCTCGGCGTCGGCAATGCCAGCCGCGTCGTCGCCTATGACCAGAAGGGCCTGCAATCCGCGCCCCGCCTCTGGTGGCTGCTGCGGCTGTTCGGGCATGAGAATGCCGCCGTGCTCGATGGCGGCCTGCCGAAATGGAAGGCCGAGGGCCGCGCGCTGGCGCAGGGCGACCCGCCGCCCGGCCCCGCCGCGCGCTTCGTCCCCGATCTCATCGCGCGTCGGCTCGCCGGCATCGGCGACGTGAAGCGCGTGCTGGCCGATGGCAGCGCGCTCGTGCTCGATGCCCGCGCCGCCGGCCGCTTCGCCGGCACCGCGCCGGAACCGCGCCCGGGCCTGCCCTCCGGCCACATGCCGGGTGCGGCCAACCTGCCCTTCGGCGAACTCCTCAACGCCGATGGCACGATGAAGGACGCGGCCGCGATGCGCGCGATCTTCGCCGCGCGCGGCGCGGATGGCGCGAAGCCGCTCGTCACCTCCTGCGGCACCGGCGTCACCGCCTGCGTGCTGGCACTCGGCGCGGTGCGCGCCGGGCTGCCCGAACCCGCCGTCTATGACGGCTCCTGGACCGAATGGGCCTCGCGGCCCGAGACGCCGAAGTCGAGCGCCTGATGGACAGCGAAGACCGGCCGCGCGGCGCCGCCACGCGCCTCACCCATCTCGCCCGCCCCGCGGTGCGGAGCCACGGCTTCGTCAACCCGCCGGTGCATCGCGGCTCCACCGTGCTCCAGCCCTCCTGCGAGGCGCGGATCGAGAACGGCAAGCGGCGGTTCGACCGCGTGATGACCTACGGCACCCAGGGCGGGCCGACACACTACGCGCTCGAGGACCTGATCGCCGACATCGAGGGTGGTACGCATTGCACCATCACCGGCACCGGGCTCGCCGCCGTCGCCGTGCCGCTGCTCGCCTTCCTCAAGGCCGGCGACCACTGCCTGATGCCGGACAGCGCCTATGGCCCCGCGCGCAACCTGGCCGAGGGGCTGATGACCGGCTGGGGCATCGAGACGAGCTTCTACGATCCGACCATCACCGCCGAGGGCCTCGCCGCGCTGTGGCGGCCGAACACCAAGGTGCTCTACCTCGAGAGCCCCGGCAGCCATACCTTCGAGATGCAGGACGTGCCCGCGCTGACAGCGCTCGCCCGCGCGCGCGGCGCCGTTTCCATGCTCGACAACACCTGGGGCATCCATCACTTCCAGCCCTTCGCGAAGGGCTGCGACATCTCGATCCAGGCGCTGACCAAGTATGTCGGCGGCCATTCCGACATCCTGCTCGGCTCGGTCACGGTGAACAGCCGCGCGCATCACGAGGCCGTCCGCGCCGCCTCTGCCGCGATGGGCCATTACGCGAGCCCCGATGATTGCTGGCTCGCGCTGCGCGGCGCGCGGACGATGCTGGTGCGCCTGGCCCACCAGGATCAGGCCGCGCGGCAGATCGCCGCCTGGCTCGCGACCCGCCCCGAGATCGCGGAGGTCTGGCATCCGGCGCTGCCCGGCCATCCCGGCCACGCGATCTGGCAGCGCGATTTCTCCGGCGCCTGCAGCCTGTTCGGCATGCTGTTCCAGCCGCGCTACACGGAAGCCGACATCTTCGCCTTCGTGGACGGGCTCCGGCTGTTCGGCATCGGCGCCTCCTGGGGCGGCTACGAGAGCCTGGCGCTGCCGACCAACCCCGCCGTGGTGCGCCGCGTCACTCCGCTGCCGCGCGGCCAGGCGGTGCGGCTGCATATCGGTCTTGAGGACCCGGCGGATCTGAAGGCCGATCTGGAAGCGGCCTTCGCGCGCCTGCCGCGCTGAGCCGGTCGGCGAAGCCGACCAGCGCCTCGACATAGGCGGCGAAGCCGGCGGTGCCCTCGACCGAGAGGTGGTAGAACTGCGTCTTGCCGCGCCGCGGCCCGAGGCCGAGCGAGCCCGCCTCCGCCAGCCGGTCCAGCACAAGGCGCACCGTGGGGCCGCTGTAGCCGGTGATGGCGGAGATCTCGTTCACCGCCATCCCCGGCTGGCCGCGCTCGAACAGCAGCAGCCCGACATCGCGCGCGATGCCGCTGTGCTTCACGCCGTTGCGTTCATCGACCTGCCGCAAGGCGCGCAGGACCGCGAGGGCGGCGAGTTGGGGATCGGGCGGGCCGGCGTCGTCGAACATCCGCGCGGTTCTGCCATTCTGGTTCCGCAATGCAACGACAACCAAATGGCGCGACCAGCGCCTCACCGTGTTGTGAATAATCTTTACAGCAGCTTACGAGCCGATTCCGCGTGCTGCCCCGCCCCCGCGCAGGCGGCGCAGAGCCCCTCCACCTCCACCGTGGTCCGCTGCGCCCGGAACCCCGCTGCTGCTGCCGCCGCCGCCAGGGCGTCGGCCACGCGGTGGTCGCAGAGTTCCGCCGTCGCGCCGCAGCGGCCGCAGATCAGGAACTGGTGCGGATGGTCGTGCCCATGCCCGCAGGCGACATGGCCATGTGGCCCGGCGCAGCCGACGAAGGCGTTCAGCCGCTCGACCTTGTGGACAAGCCCCTGTTCCAGCAGGAATTCGAGCGCGCGATAGACGGTCGGCGGCGCCGCGCCGGGCCGTTCCGCGCGCAGCCGGTCGAGCAACGCATAGGCCCCGATCGGCGCCGGCGAGGCCAGCACCAGCGCCAGCACCTGCCGGCGCAGCTGCGTCAGTTGCGCCCCGCGCCCCCGGCATTCCGCCGCCGCGCGATCGAGCAGGCTCCCGATGTCGTCCATCCGCCCCTTCCGCCCGCGCGTCCCGTGCCCGATATAGTGTAACACCCGCCCGGACGCGACCCCATGACCGCCCTGCCTTCGCCCGACGCCGCCGCCCTGCTCGGTGCCATCCACTTCGACGCCGACGGCCTGGTCCCCTGCATCGCCCAGCAGCACGACACCGGCGAGGTGCTGATGATGGCCTGGATGAACCGCGATTCGGTCATCGAGACGCTCGCCACCGGCCGCGTCACCTACTGGTCGCGCTCCCGCCGCGCGCTCTGGCGCAAGGGCGAGACCTCGGGCCAGGTGCAGCATCTGCGCGAGCTGCGCCTCGATTGCGACGGCGACACGCTGCTGGCGCTCGTGGACCAGCACGGGGTTGCCTGCCACACCGGCCGGCGAAGCTGCTTCTACCGCGCCGCGCGCGAGGGCGCGGTGGTTGAGCTGAGCGCCCCCGAGGCGGACCCGAAGGCGCTCTACGGCGCATGAGCCCTGCGATCCCGCTCACGGTGCTGACCGGCTTCCTCGGCGCCGGCAAGACCACGCTGCTGAACGCGCTGCTGGCGGACCCCTCGCTCGCCGACACCGCCGTGCTGGTCAACGAATTCGGCGAGATCGGCCTCGATCACCTGCTGGTCGAGAAGCTGGATGCCGAGACGGTGCTGCTCAATGCCGGCTGCCTCTGCTGCACCGTGCGCGGCGATCTGGTGACGGCGCTCGACGGGCTGTGGGAGAAGGTGCTCGCCGGGCGCGCGCTGCGCCGCGTGGTGGTGGAGACGACGGGGCTTGCCGATCCGGCGCCGATCCTGGCGACCCTGATCGCCGATCCGCGCCTTGCCCGCCGCTTCGCGCTCGATGGCGTGGTGACGGTGGTGGATGCGCTGCATGGCCTGGCGACGCTGGACGCGCAGGAGGAGGCGGTGCGCCAGGCCGCCGTCGCCGACCGGATCGTGCTGAGCAAGACCGACCTCGCGCCGGACACCGCCGCGCTGGAGGCGCGGCTGCGCGCGCTGAACCCGGTCGCGCCGATCCTTCGCGTCCCCGTCGCGGCCGCGCAGGTGCTCGGCACCGGGCCCTACGACCCGGCGGAGAAGTCGCCCGATGTCGCCGCCTGGATCGGCGCCGAGACCGCGCATCACCATCATCACCACCACCACGACGTGAACCGCCATGGCGCGGCCATCCGCGCGCTCTGCCTGGAATGGGACCGGCCGCTCGACTGGACCGCGCTCGGCAGCTGCCTCGAGATGCTGGCCACCACGCGCGGCGCGGCGCTGCTCCGCGTGAAGGGCCTGCTGGACCTGGTGGGCGAGGACCGGCCCATTGTGCTGCATGGCGTGCAGGGCGTCTTCCATGCGCCGCGGCGCCTGCCCGCCTGGCCGCCCGGCCCGCGCCGATCCCGCCTCGTGATGATCCTGCGCGATCTCGACCCGGCGGTGGTGGAGCGCAGCCTCGAGGCCTTCCTCGCCGCTCAGCCGTAGCGCAGCTTCACGGCCAGGATCAGCACGCAGAGCGGCACGGTGACGAGATTCGCCACGATCAGCCCCCAGGAGCCGACCAGCGCCCCATAGGTGAACCAGAGCGCGTTCCCCACCACCAGCAGCACCAGCAGCCCGAGATTCACGTCCCGCGCCGAGCGCGTCCGCCAAGTCTGCACCGCCTGGGGGATGAAGGCCGAGGTCGTCAGCACCCCCGCCAGAACCCCGATCAGCTCCACACCCACCCGCGCTTTCCCTTTCGGCCGGGCGTCCCTATGCATCCGCCCATGTCCGAGGTCCATCTCAGCTTCCAGACGTTTGCGGGCGCGGCGCTGCATCCGCTGCTGCCCGATCTGGCGCGGCTGCGCATCGCCGTGTTCCGCGAATGGCCCTATCTCTACGAGGGTGACGAGGCCTATGAGCAGGCCTACCTCCGCGCCTATGCCGAGGCGCCGGGTGCGGCCGTGGTGGTCTGCCGCGCCGGCGACCGCGTGGTGGGCGCCGCCACCTGCGAGCCGATGACGCAGGGCCACGCCCCCGTCCGCCGGGTCTTCGAGGCCGCCGGCCGCGATCCCGCGCAGCATTGCTATTTCGGCGAATCCGTCCTGCTCGCGCCCTTTCGCGGCCGTGGCGCGGGCGTGCGCTTCTTCACCGAGCGCGAGGCGCATGCGCGCGCCCAGGGCCTGCGCTTCGCCGCCTTCTGCGCCGTGGACCGCGACCCGGCCGATCCGCGCCGCCCGGCCGGCTACGTCCCGCTCGATGCCTTCTGGGCGAAGCGCGGCTATGCGCGGCAGCCCGATCTGGCCGTGACCTTCGACTGGAAGGAGATCGGCGCTTCGGCCGAGACGCCGCACCGCCTCACCTTCTGGCTGAAGGATCTCGGCGCGTGACAAAGCTCCGCCTCGGCATCCTCAACTGGCCCGTCACGCGCCTCGGCTCGCTCGGCGCCTGGCGCGCGAAGCTCGATGGCTTCCTCGCCGAGGCGAAGCCCGCCGCCGATCTCTGCCTGCTGCCCGAATACGCCGCCGTCGAGCTCGGCGCCGCCTTCGTCGGCCAGGATGCGACCGAGGAGGCGCGCGAATTGGCCGCGATGGTCGCGAATGCCGAGGCGATCCTGGCCGAGATGCGCGGCGCCGCCATGCGGGCCGGCCTCTGGCTCTGCCCCGGCACGCTGCCGATGGGCGACGGCGATCGCGTGGTCGCGCGCGCGCCGCTGATCGCGCCCGATGGCCGCATGGCCTTCCAGGAGAAGCGCCAGATGACGCGCTTCGAGGCCGAACGCTGGGGCATCTCGCAGGGTGCCGCGCCGCGCGTCTTCGACACGCCCTGGGGAAGGCTCGGCATCGCCATCTGCTACGACGCGGAGTTCCCGAAGATCGTCCGCCTCCAGGTCGAGGCCGGCGCCTGGCTGGTCCTGGTGCCGAGCTGCACCGACACCGCGCATGGCGCGACGCGCGTGCGCGTCTCCGCCGCCGCGCGCGCGATCGAGAACCAGTGCTTCGTCGCCCTCTGCGCCACGGTGGGGGAGGCGCCCTGGTCCGCGGCGCTCGACGCCAATCGCGGCCAGGCGGCGGTGTTCGGCCCCGCCGATCGCGGCTTTCCCGCGGATGGCGTGATGGCATCGGGCGCGATGGACGCGCCCGGCTGGGTCTTCGTCACCCTCGACCCGGCGGCGATCGCGCGCGTCAGGACCGAAGGCGCGGTGCTGAACCACCGCGACTGGCCCCGCGCCCCCCTGCCCCGCCCCGAGCCCGCGGTGTTCGCGTGAGCCTCATCTATGTCGTCGCCGGCGAGGCGAGCGGGGATGCGCTCGGCGCCCGCCTGATCGGCGCGCTGCGCGCCCGCGACCCTGATCTCGCCTTCGCCGGGATCGGCGGCGAGCGCATGGCCGAGCAGGGCGTCGGCTCGCTGTTTCCGATGCGCGAGCTGGCGCTGATGGGCCTGCTCGAGGTGCTGCCCAACATCCGCAACGTCGCCCGGAGGCTGGACCAGACGGCCGCCGACATCGCCGCGCGCCGCCCCGCCCTGCTTGTCACCATCGACAGCCCCGGCTTCACGCTGCGCCTGGCCGAGCGCGTGAAGCCGCTCGGCATTCCGGTGGTGCACTACGTCGCGCCGCAGATCTGGGCCTGGCGGCCGGGGCGCGTGCGCAAGCTGCGCGCGAAGGTGGACCGCGTGCTCTGCCTGCTGCCGTTCGAGCCGATCCTGTTCGAGGCGGAGAACATCCCGGCCGATTTCGTCGGCCATCCGGTGCTGGAAAGCGGCGCCGACCAGGGCGATGCCGCCGCCTTCCGCGCCCGGCACGGCATCGGCCTCGACGAGCGGCTGCTGATGGTGATGCCCGGCAGCCGCCGGATGGAGGCGAAGCGCCTGCTGCCCGTCTTCGGCGAGACGCTCCGCCTGCTCGCCGCGCGCGTCCCGGGGCTGCGCCCCGTCATCGCCGTCTCGCCGGTCGCGGCGCCGCTGGTGCGCGCGGGCGTCGCGGGCTGGCCCGGCAACCCGATCCTGGTCGAGACGCTCGCCGACAAGCACGACGCCTTCGCCGCCTGCGCCGCCGGCCTCATCAAGTCCGGCACCTCGAGCCTGGAGATGGCGGTGGCCGGCCTGCCGCATGTCATCGCCTACCGGCTCAACCCGATCACCGCCTGGATCGCCGAACGCCTGGTCCGCGTGCCCTTCGCGAGCCTCGTGAACCTGCTCGCCGAGCGCCGCGTCGCGCCGGAATTCCTCCAGCGCTTCGCCGTGCCGGAGGCCATGGCCGCCGCGCTGGACCAACTCCTCACCGACCCCGATTCCGCCGCCGCGCAGCGCGACGGCTTCAGGGAGGTGGTGGCCAAGCTCCATCCCCCCGGCCTCGCGCCGAGCGAGGCCGCGGCCGCCGCCGTGCTGGGCGTGCTCACGCCGCCGTCCCTTGCCTCGCCCCCGCCGCCGCTGCGATAACGCGGCGCCGCCGAACGAAGCCCGCATGAAGGGAAGAACGCGATGCCGCTGAACCGCCGCCACCTGCTCGCCGGCGCGGGCGCCCTGCTCGCCACGCCCGCCCTCGGCCAGGGCAACATCCACGACCACCATGCCGGCCAGTTCGAACGGCTGAACCAGCCCGGCCGCGTGGACCTGCCGGACCTCCACCATCAGCACGCCGTCAGCGAGAGCCATGCGCCGCGCGCCGCGCGCCAGGGCGCCTGGCGGGCGCTCGCGCCGCTGCCGATCCCGCGCACCGAGATGGCCTGGGCCGCCGAGTATCGCGGCCGCGTGCATCTCGTCGGCGGCTATGCCGAGCAGCGCGTGGACCGCCCCTACCACCACGCCTACGACCCGCGGAGCAATGCGTGGGAGGAACTGCCCCAGCTTCCGCGCGGCGCGAACCATGTCGGCGTCTGCACGCTCGGCGACCGCCTCTATGCCTTCGGCGGCTTCCTCGAACAGAACCGCACCCCGCATGACGGCGCCTATGCCTTCGACGGCACGCGCTGGCACACGCTGCGCCGCCTCCCCGAGGCCTGCGGCGCCATGGCCTGCGTGGCGGTGGGCGAGGTGATCCACATCATCGGCGGCGCCATCGGCTCCGACAACCGCCGCTCGATCGACTGGCACGTGGTCTATGACCCGCGCACGGACCGCTACGGCCGCCGCCAGCCCATGCCGGTGGCGCGCGACCATGCGGGCATCGTCGCGGTGAACGGGATCATCCACCTGATCGCGGGCCGGGTGGACAGCTTCCACACCAATTCCAACCTGCACCACAGCTACGATCCGCGCACCGACGCCTGGACCTTCCGCACGCCGATCCCGACGGCGCGCTCCGGCCATGGCTGCGTCTGGTACCACGACCGGATCTTCTGCATGGGCGGCGAGGGCACCAACCGCGTCTATGGCCAGAACGAGGCCTTCAACCCCGCGACCAACACCTGGGAAGCCTATGCGCCGATGATGACGCCGCGACACGGCATGGGCGCCGTGGTGATCGGCGACGCGGTCTATGTCGCCGGCGGCGGCCCGCAGATGGGCGGCGGCGTGAAGAGCGCGATCAACGAGGCCTTCACCCTCGCCTGATCCGCCCCGGGAACCCTCTCCCCCTGAAGGGAGGAGAGGACAGGGTGAGGGGGGCGTGGCGCATCCCGCACCCCATCACCGCCGCCGCACCAACACCGCGCCGGCCACCTGGCAGGCGACCACCGCGGCGTAGAGCGCGATCGCATCCACCCCGCGCAGCAGCCCCATCGCCATCGGCGCGAAGGCATATGTGGCCTGACCGCTCGCGACGAGGAGCCCGACGACCCTGGGCACGTCGCGGTCGGGAAAATCCTGTTGCGCCACCAGCGGCGGCAGCGAGATGGCATTGCCGAGCCCGAGCCCGAACAGCCCCACGCCCGCGAAAGCCAGCCACCCCGCCCCGCCCGAGGCCGCGATCAGCGCCACGCCGCAGGCCTGGACGAGCCCGTTCAGCATCAGCACGCGCCGCCGGTCCACGCCCGGCCGCAGCAGCCAGCCGGTCAGCGTCCGCCCCACGAGCGCCGCCCCCGTGGCGAGCGCCGCCGCGAAGCCCGCCCCCTGCGCGCCGAGCCCCGGCGCGAGCAGCGCCACGAGATGCGCGAGCAGCCCGATCTGCGCGAAGACGCCGAGCGCATTGCCGATGGCGAGCGTGACGAAGCGCCGATCCCGCCAGGGGGAGCCCGGCAGCGCCGCTCCCGCCCGCGGCGCCTCACGGGCGGCGCCGGGCGCCTCGCCATCCGGCGCGAGCCCCATCGCCGCCGGCGTCCGCCCGAGGAAGCGCCCCGAGAGCCACCACAGCACCGTGACCATCGCGACGCCCACCACCGCCCCGGCGGCCCCGAAGCCGAGCCAGAAGATCAGCGCCACCCAGAGCGGCGAGAACAGCATCCCGCCCAGGCTCGCGCCGTTGTAGGCGGCGCTCAGCGCCACCGGCCGCCGGCGCGCGAACCAGGGGGAGACGATGGCATTGACCGCCGCCGCCCCCGTCGCCGCCCAGCCCGCGCCGGAGAGGAGGGTCGCGGCGAACAGCATCCAGGGTTCGGTCGCGAAGCCCCAGCCGAGCAGCCCGAGCGCCGCCGCCACCGCCCCGCCGCGCGTCACCGCGACCAGCCCGAAGCGCGCATGCAGCCAGGCGAGCCGCGAGACGACGAGCGCGCCGGCCAGGAAATGGCAGGTCACCGCGGCCGAGGCGACCGCGACCGGCCAGCCGCGCCCCGCCTCCAGCGCATGGAGGAAGACCGGCGGCCCGTAGAACCCCACGCCCCAGCCGAAGGCCGCCACCACGAAGGCGGCGCCCACCACCTTCCAGCCGAAGAACCCCGTCCCTGCCATGCCCCTGCCGCGCCGCCACGCCGCCACGCCGCGGATGCTGCCGCCGCGCCCTTCGCCTGCCCAGCCCCGCCGGGCGGTGGGGCCAGCAGGCGCCCTGTTTCGCCGGTTGCGCGCGCGCCGAGCTTCACACCATGCCGGTTGCAGCCGCGCGCGCGTGAGCGCTAGGCTCCCGCCCGGCGCGTCGGATCCTCCGGCTGCCCCGGACCGGCCGCCTCGGCGGCCCCGGGCGCGTCCCGCACGCGGAGGACGACGCCATGCCGGACATGGGCAAGCTCATCAGCAACCTGCATCACCGGCGGATTCCGGCGATCGGCGACAAATGCCGGGGCTCCAACGGCCAGGCCTCCGATGCCGGCATGATCTCCGAGGCGCACCGGCTGACCTTCGGCAGCTCCCCGATCAACACGACGCTCGGCACCAACAACCCGGTCCGGCTGAACTGCACCCAGGACACGACCATCGCGGCGAACGGGAAATACATCCATTACGCCGAGGGCTGGTCCTACGCCGCCGATCTCGACCGGAACGCCCGCACCGCGGCCAGCGGCGACTATTTCGGCTGCCAGTACAGCGTCTTCAAACTGCCCGGCGGCGTCTATCGCTGCGTCCACACTTCCCGCCCGCTCGACTTCGCCACCGACCGGGGCGACGACACCTATGTCGTCATGCTCGCCACCTATGCGCGGCGGCGCGACTGGCAGGTCGTCCACACCTTCCACACGGCCGGGCTCAGGGCCAACGGCTGTTCCGCCGTCTTCACCGTGACGCGGATCAGCTACACCGCCGTCCCGGACCCGATCGTGCGGACCGTGCGGCTCGAGCTGGACGGGATGGGCCGGATCATCCGCTCCACCCGCTTCACCGATGGCGCCGCGCCGGAAGTGCTGCCCTAGCCGAAGGGCGCCCGGCGCGCCTCACCCGATCGCCGCCTCCACCGCCAGCGCCACCTCCAGCGCCCGCCGCCCCGCCAGGGCATCCACCGCCACCGGCGCGCCATCGAGGCAGGCGGCGGCGAAGGCCGCCTGCTCGGCCTCCAGGCTGTCATGGTCGGTCCAGCCGCCCCGGTCGAGCCCGAAGCCCGGCATGTGCTCCACCGGCTCGGCGCCGCCGCGGCGCAGCACCGTGACGCTGCGCGCGAGGAAATCCACCGCCATCTCCCCCTCCCCCAGCACCCTGAGCCGGCGCTCGAGCGCGGTCGAGACGCGGGAGGCGGTGATCACCGCGGCCCGGCCGGAGGGGAAGCGCAGCCGCGCCACCGCGAAATCGGGATGGTCGGACACCACCCGCGCGCCCACCGCCTCCACCGCCTCCGGCATCTCCGCGGCGAGCGTCAGGACCAGGTCGATGTCGTGGATCATCAGGTCCAGCACGACCGAGACATCGAGCGAGCGCGGCCGGAAGGGCGCCGCCCGCACCGCCTCCCAGCTGCGCGCCGCGGCCGCCGCGGGCTCGGCCACCACGGCGCGGAAGGCGGCCGAGAAACGCTCGATATGCCCGACCTGGAGCACGCGGCGCTCCGCCCCGGCGATGACCGAGAGCGCGTCGGCCTCCTCGAGGCTCGCCGCGACCGGCTTTTCCACCAGCACATGCCGCCCGGCGAGCAGCGCCCGGCTGGCCAGGTCGTAGTGGTAGCGGGTCGGCGCCGCGACGATCAGCGCCGCCGCCGCCGCGATCGCCGCCTCGGCCCCCATCGCCGGCACGCCGAGCTCCGCCGCCACCGCCGCCGCCCGGGCCGCGTCCGCGTCATGCACGGCCACGAGCTCCGTCCGCGCCCCCGCCTTCGCTTTGAGGGCGTGGAAACGTCCGAAATGCCCCACGCCCAGCACCGCCACCCCGAGCTTCATGCCCCGCCCCGATCTTCCCGCCGCCGACCGCCGACCACTGCCACAGGCTTGCATCCGGGGGCACCCCCGCGCATGTTCCGGGCCGAAGGCCCGCGGCAGACCGCGCCGCGCGCGGCCCTCACACAGGGGATCAGGCTCGGCTGCCATCATGATGTATTTCGCCCGCTGGAAGACGCTCGCCATCATCGGCGTGTGCCTTCTCGGCGTCCTGATCTCCGTCCCGAACCTCCTCCCGCGCGACAGCCTGCCAAGCTGGGCGCGGCAGATCAGCCTCGGCCTCGACCTCCGCGGCGGCTCCTACCTGCTGCTGGAGGTGGATACCTCGCAGATGGTGCGGGAGCGGCTGGAGGCGCTCGTGGACAGCGCCCGGCGCGGCGCCGCCTCGGCCAGTCCGCGCATCCTCTATACCGGGCTCGCGGCCGACCAGGCGGCCCGCCGCGTCTCGGTCCGCGTCTCCGACCCCGCGCGTGCCGGCGACATGGCCCGCCTGCTCCGGGACGCCGCGATCGCCGTGCCGACCGGGGCGGGCGCGCAACAGCCCGACATCGAGGTCACGACCACGCCCGAGGGCCTCGTCACCGCGACGCTGACGGAAGTGGCGCTGCGCGCAAAGGCGACGGGCGCGGTCGAGCAGTCGCTCGAGATCGTGCGCCGGCGCATCGACGAAAGCGGCCTGGTGGAGGCACTGATCGCCCGCCAGGGCCAGAACCGCATCCTGGTCCAGCTTCCCGGCGTCGAGGACCCGGCCCGCATCAAGGACCTGCTCGGCCGCACCGCGCGGATGACCTTCCACCTGCTCGACGAGACGGCGAACCTCGCCGCAGCCACGCCGCCGCCGGGCACCATGTTCCTCCGCGGCGACCGGGGGGAGGAACGCTTCGCGGTCCGCCGCCGGGTCGAGGTGGACGGCGCCAACCTCTCCGACGCGCGCGCGGGGCAGGACGGACGGACCGGGGAATGGGTCGTGAACTTCACCTTCGATTCCGTCGGCACCCGCCGCTTCGCGGACGTCACCCGCAACAATGTCGGCCGGCCCTTCGCCATCGTGCTCGACGACAGGGTGATCACCGCCCCCGTGATCCGCGAGCCGATCACCGCCGGGCGCGGCCAGATCAGCGGCAGCTTCGATGTCCGCTCCGCGACCGACCTTTCCGTGCTGCTGCGCGCCGGCGCGCTGCCGGCGCCGCTGACCGTGGTGGAGGAACGCACCGTCGGGCCTGAACTCGGCGCGGATGCGATCCGCGCGGGCGTCATCTCGCTCGCGGTCGGGACGACCTTCGTCTTCCTCTACATGGGCCTCGCCTACGGCTTCTTCGGCTGGATCGCGAACATCGCGCTGCTGGCCAACATCATCATCATGATCGGCATCCTGAGCGTGATGGGCGCCACCCTCACGCTGCCGGGCATCGCCGGCATCGTGCTGACGCTCGGCACCGCGCTCGACGCCAACATCCTCATCAACGAACGCATCCGCGAGGAAGTACGCAACGGGCGAAGTCCGATCAACGCGCTGGAAGCGGGCTACACCAAGGCCTCCGGCACGATCCTGGACTCGAACCTCACCAACCTGATCGCCATGGCCTGCCTCTACGGCTTCGGCAGCGGGCCGGTGCGCGGCTTCGCGGTGACGGTCGCGGTCGGCACCGTGGTGCAGATGTGGACGGCCACCGTCGTCACGCGGCTCATCATCTCCTGGTGGTACCGCGCGAAGCGGCCGAAGGAGCTGCCGGTGGTCGAACGGCCGGGCCTCTCCCTGCTGCAGCGGCTCAGCCGCCCGCTGTTCCGCATCATCCCCGACGACACGCGCATCCGCTTCATGCGCGGCGCCAAGGCGGGCGTGATCTTCTCGGCCATCGTCTCGACCACCTCGGTCGCCATCGCCTTCTATCCCGGGCTCGAGAAGGGCATCGACTTCAAGGGTGGCATCGTGATGGAGGTGCGCACCCCGGGGCCCGCCAATCTCGGCCAGCTCCGCGCCACGGTGGGCGGGCTCAATCTCGGCGATGTCGGGCTGCAGGAATTCGGCGCGCCGGATTCGGTGCTGGTGCGCCTGCCGGTGCAGGCGGATGAGGCGGGCACGCAGCGCGCGGTGAACCAGGTGCGCGCGGCGCTCGAACAGGCGGCGCCCGGCACCCGCATCCTGCGCGTGGAAGCGGTCGGCAACCGCGTCTCGGCGGAGCTCTTCCTGGGCGGGCTGATCGCGCTCGGCCTCAGCTTCCTCGCGATGCTGCTCTACATCTGGTTCCGCTTCGAATGGCAGTTCGCGATCGCCGGCATCGCGACGCTGATGCTCGACACCACGAAGGTGGTCGGGCTGATGGTGGTGACGGGGATCGAGTTCAACCTGACGACCGTGGCGGCGATCCTGACCATCATCGGCTTCAACGCCAACGACAAGGTCGTGGTGTTCGACCGCATGCGGGAGAACCTGCGCAAGTACAAGCAGATGCCGCTGCGCGACCTGGTGGATCTCAGCATCAACGAGACGCTGAACCGCTCGATCGGCACCTCGATGACGCTGCTGCTCGCCGCGCTCCCGCTCGCGCTGTTCGGCGGCGACACGCTCGCGGGCTTCGCCTGGCTGATGGTGGCGGGCATCGTGATCGGCACCGCCTCCTCGACCTTCATCGCCGCGCCCATCGTGCTGTTCACGGGGGCGAAGGCGCTGCGGAAGGAAGTCGCCCCGGCGACTGCCGGGGTGCCGGCCCGGTGACGCCCCGCCGCGCCCTGCTCGGCCTCGGCGCCGCGCTGCTGGCGCGGCCGGCGGCGGCGCGGCGCTGGGAGCCGGTGGACCTGCTAGTCGGCGCGGCGGCCGGCGCGCCGGCGGATCGCTGGGCACGCGGCATCGCACCCTTCCTCGAACGCGCCTGGCCGCGCCAGACGCTGACGGTGCGCAACCTGCCCGGCCGGGCCGGGCTCGAGGCGCTGGCCGAACTCGCCGAGGCGGGGACGCGCCGCGTGATCGGCGTGCTCACCACGCCACTGCTGCTCGCCCGCGCCGTCGAGGCGGGCGAAGCCTCCCCGCTCGACCGCATCCACCCGCTCGCGGCGCTGGTCGAGGAACCAGTGGTGCTCGTCGCGGCCCCCGGCGGCGGGCCTGCCAGCATCGCCGCCTTGCGCGCGACCGCCGGCGCCGCCCCGCTCGGCCTGCCGCCGCCCGGCAATGGCGCGCATGTGGTCGGACTGCGGCTCGCCGCCGAGCTCGGCCTGCCGCTGCTCGCCTTCCCCTCGGCGGCGGCGGCGCGGCAGGCAGCGGCGGCGGGCCATGTCGCGGCGGCGCTGCTGACCCTGCCGGACGCGATCGGCCTGCTGCGGGAGAACCGGCTTGTCGCCCTCGGCGTCGCCGCCTCCCGCCGGTCCCCGGTGCTGCCGGACCTGCCGACGCTGCGGGAGGCGGGGATGGAACTGCTCGGCGCGACCCGGCGCGGCTTCGCGCTGGCGCCGGCGGCGGCGCCGGAGTGGCGCTACTGGCTGCTCTCCGGCCTCGAGCGCCTGGCCGAGGACCCGGACCTCGCGGCCTTCTGTGCCGAGACGGGCCGCACGCCCCGCTTCCTCGACCCCGATGGCTGGACGACCCTGCTGCGCCGGCAGGACCAGGCGCTCCGGCAGCGCTGGCGCGAGGACCCCTGGCTGCCGCGCCGGAGCTGAGACTCACGAAATCGTGAGCCGCAACCCACACGATGGTTGCGACAAGAAGCGGGACATCGTAAAGATTTGAGACGAGGCAGGTTGATTCGCGTGACCTAGACTCGCGATCAGCGACGCCGCGTGGCCCGATCCTGCGCTACCCCCGGCGCGCCCTTGGAGTGCAGATCCGATGCTCCGGCGCCCCCGGCGAGGGCAGACAGAGTCGCCGACCTTCCTTCTGGTCGCGGAGGATCCGCGCGTCGTCGCCGCAGCCATGGCCGCGGCCGCCCGGCTGCATGCCTCGCTCGAGGTCCACCGCGTGACCGGCGCCGAGGCGCTGGTGCGGCTGATCGGCCCCGGCGAACCGCCGCGCCATCTCGTCGTCGAGGCCGCCATCGCCGACGAGGCGCTGCTCTCCGCCGCGCGCGACCGCTTCCTGGGCCTCGGCGTGGTCGTGGTGCATGGCCGGGACGAGACGCCGCCGCGCGGGCTGCGCAGCGCGCCGGCCGCCGCCGAGGCGCTGGCCGCCGCGCTGCGCGAAAGCGGCGCACCGCCCGAGGAGGCGGGGCCGCTGCCCGAGGTGGATGCGCGCGCCCTGGCACGCGGCCTGGCCCGCGGCGAGATCACCGTGCGCTTCCAGCCCATGGTGCGCCTCGCCGACCGCCGCCCGGTGATCGTGGAGGCGCTGGCGCGCTGGGAACGCCCCTCGCTCGCGCTCGGCGCCGGCGCCTTCGTGGCGCTCGCGGAGCGCGGCGGCCTTGCGGTGCCGCTGGCGCTGGCCGTCGCCGACCGCGCGCTCGCCAGCCTTGCCGGCGCGGGCGTCTCGGGGCTGCGAGTCTCGGTCAATGTCCCGCTGGCCGCGCTGCTGCATCCGCATCTGCCGACGCGGCTCGCGGAGGTCGTCGCGGCGCGCGGCTTCCAGCCGTCCGACCTGCTGATCGAGCTGACCGAGAACACCCTCGTCCGCGACACCGCGCTGCTCCGCCGCGCGCTCCAGCGCCTCGCACGCGGCGGGTTCCGCGTGCTGCTCGACGATCTCGGCATGGACGACCGGCGCGGGCTGCTGCTGCACCTGCCCTTCGCCGGGGTGAAGCTCGACCGCAGCCTGATCGCGGCCCTTCCCCATTCCCGGCGCGCGCGCGCGCAGGTGGAGAAGCTCTCGCGCGCCGCCTGGCGGGAATCGAGCGCGGTGGTGGCGGAGGGCGTCAGCGATCCGCTGCTCTGGCGCCTCGCCGCCGCCTCGGGCTGCGACCTCGCCCAGGGCTTCGGTGTCGGCCGCCCGATCCCGGCCGAAGCTCTACCGGCCTGGATGGCCGCCTGGCGCGGCGCGGCGCTGCCGCCGGCTCAGCCGGCATAGACCTCCCGGTAGAGCGCCACGATCTCCTCGGCCGTCGGCACGCGCGGATTGTTGCCGGGGCTGCCCGAGGCCAGCGCCTGCGCCGCCATGGTGGGCAGCACCGCCTCCCACGCCGCGGCCGCGATGCCGAAGCCGGCGGGCGTCGGCACTTCGAGGTCCCGGTTCCAGGACACCAGCGCCTCGACCAGCTTCGCGCAGGCGGCCTGGTCGCCTTCCGCCTCGGTCGCGACGCCCATGATCCGCGCCGCTTCCGCATAGCGCGCGCGCCCGGCCTCGAGCCCGAAGCGCGTCACGGCAGGCAGCAGCATCGCGTTCGACATGCCGTGCGGGACATGGAAATGCGCGCCCACCGGCCGGCTCATGCCATGCACCAGCGCGACCGAGCTGTTGGAGAAGGCGAGGCCGGCGAGCGTCGCGCCGCGCATCATCGCCTCGCGCGCCGCGGCATCCTTCGGGTCGGCCCAGACCCGGCGGAGATTGGGCGCGATGAGGCGCATCGCGCTGCGCGCGTAGTCGTCCGCGACGGGGTTCGCCCGCTTCGAGACGAAGGCCTCCAGCGCATGGGTCAGGCTGTCGATGCCGGTATCGGCCGTGATCCGCTTCGGTAGGCCGAAGGTGAGCTCATGGTCCACCACGGCAGCGAGGGGCAGCGCACCGAGCCCGGCGATCAGCATCTTCTCGTCGCGTTCGGTGTCGGTGATCACCGTGAAGCGCGTCGCCTCGCTGCCGGTGCCAGCGGTCGTCGGCACGCAGATCACGGGCAGCGCGGCCGCGTTCGCCGCCGCCGGCACCTTGAAGGCGCGGATAGGCGTGCCTGGCTGCGCGGCGGCGAGGATCGTCATGGCCTTCGCGGTGTCCATCGGGCTGCCGCCGCCGAAGCCGATGAGGCAGTCGAAATCGCCCGCGCGCAGCACCGCCACACCCGCCTCGATCACCGTGTCGGTCGGGTCGGGCACCGTCTCGCTGAACACCACGGGCGCCATGCCGGCCGCGCGCAGCGGCGCGAGCGCCTGCTCCACGAGGCCAGAGGAGACCATGAAGGGATCGGTGACGACGAGCGGCTTCGCGAGCCCGAGCTGGCCGAGCACCTCGCCGAGCTTCGCCACCGAGCCGCCGCCCATCAGCATCAGCCGCGGCGCCACGAGCTGCACGACCATCCGCGATCCCTCCGTCCTTCGAGCGCCTCTTACTCCCTCCCCCGCCGGCGGGGGAGGGCCGGGGTGGGGGGCCGGATCGGGGGCGCTACGCCTGCGCCCGCCGCGCCTTCGCCGCCGCGTAGAGCGCGAGGCGCTTCGCCGCGAGCGGCGCGATCCCCTCCCCCGCCGCCGCGTCATGGGCCGGCAGCGTCGGCGCCAGGTGACAGGCGACCGCATGGCCCGGCGCGGCCTCGACCAGCGGCGGCACCTGCTCGCGGCAGATGGCTTCCGCATGCGGGCAGCGCGTGTGGAAGCGACAGCCGGGCGGCGGGTTCATCGGCGAGGGCACGTCGCCGCCGAGATGCGCCACGCGCCCGCGCCGCGCCGGATCGGGGCGCGGGATCGCGGCGAGCAGCGCGCGCGAATAGGGATGGCGGGGTGCAGCGAACAGCGCGCGCTTCGGCGCGAGCTCCACGATTTGCCCGAGATACATCACCGCCACCCGGTCGGCCATGTGCCGCACCACCGCGAGGTCATGCGCGATGAACAGGTAGGAGAGGCCGAAGCGCGCCTGGAGGTCCTTCAGCAGGTTCACCACCTGCGCCTGGATCGAGACATCGAGCGCGCTCACCGGCTCGTCGCAGACCACGAGCTCCGGCTGCACCGCGAGCGCGCGCGCGATGCCGATGCGCTGGCGCTGGCCGCCGCTGAATTCATGCGGATAGCGCTCCGCGTGATAGGGCGCGAGGCCGACGAGCCCGAGCAGCTCCCGCACGCGCGCCGTGCGGGAGGCAGAATCGCCGATGCCATGCACCTCCATCGGCTCGGCGATCGTCTCCCCCACCTTGAGGCGCGGGTTGAGCGAGGCGTAGGGGTCCTGGAACACCACCTGCACGCGTCGGCGCAGCGCGCGGAGCTCCGCCGCGCCGGTGACGGCGAGGCCGTCGAAGCGGATCGTGCCCGCGCTCGGCTCGATCAGCCGCAGCACCAGCCGCGCGGTGGTGGACTTGCCGCAGCCGCTCTCGCCGACCAGCGCCAGCGTCTCGCCGCGCGCGATCGCGAAGGAGACGCCGTCCACCGCGCGCACCACGCCCTGCGCGCGGCCGAGCAGGCCGCGCTTCACCGGATAGTGCTTGGCAAGCCCTTCCACCTCCAGCAGCGCGGTCATGCGGCGAGCTCCGCGATCCGCTCCACCGGCGCGCGGCGGCAGGCGACGAGATGGCCGGGCGCGACCTCCGCGAGCGCCGGGATCGCGGCCTCGCAGCCGGCGTCCGCGAAGGGGCAGCGGGGTGCGAAGCGGCAGCCGGGCGGCAGCGCGAAGGGCGGCGGCACGGTGCCCTCGATCGCGAGCAGGCGCTCGCGGTCCTCGTCCAGACGCGGGATCGAGCCCAGCAGGCCGAGCGTGTAGGGATGCTGCGGGTCGGCGAAGATGGCCGCGGCGCTCGCGCGTTCCACGACGCGGCCGGCGTACATCACCGCGATCTCGTCGGCCATCTCCGCCACCACGCCGAGGTCATGGGTGATGAGGATGATCGCCATCCCCGTCTCGGCCTGCAATTCGCGCAGCAGGTCGAGGATCTGCGCCTGCACCGTCACGTCGAGCGCGGTGGTGGGCTCGTCGGCGATCAGCAGCTCGGGGCGACAGGCGAGCGCCATCGCGATCATCACCCGCTGGCGCATGCCGCCCGAGAGTTGGTGCGGGTAATCCTCCATCCGCCGCGCGGGCGCCGGGATGCGCACGCGCGCGAGCGCGGCGACGGCGCGTTCGCGCAGTTCCGCGGCGGAGGCGCGGCGGTCATGCACGCGCATCGCCTCGATGATCTGGAAGCCCACCGTATGGACGGGATTGAGCGAGGTCATCGGCTCCTGGAAGATCATCGCAACGCGGCCGCCGCGGATGTCGCGCATCGCCGCGTCCGGCAGGTCGGGCAGGTTCGTCCCGTCGAGCTCGATGCGGCCTGCCGCGATGCGGCCCGGATGCGCGACGAGGCGCATGACGGAGAGGCTGAGGACCGACTTGCCGCAGCCGGATTCGCCGACGATGCCGAGCGTGCGGCCGCGCGCGACATCGAGGTCCACGCCATCAACCGCCGCGACCTCGCCGAGCGAGCCGCGGAAGACGGTGCGGAGGCCGGAGATGCGGAGAAGCGGCGTCACGACCACCGGAAGGTCGGCGGGGAGGAGACCTCGACAGGACGGTGCGCCCAATCCTGCGCCGGGGCATTGGCGATGACGCGCTTCTGCGCCTCGTGCAGATGCGCGGCCGCCTGGCGGTAGTCCATGCTCAGCACCTCGCCATCGGCCACCACCTTGCGCCCGTCCACGAAGACGTCCTTCACCGCGCGGTCGCCGGCGGCATAGACCAGGCTGCGGACGGGATCGCGCGCCGGGCGCATCATCGGATGCGTCACGTCCACCAGCACGAAATCGGCACGGCAGCCGGCGGCGAGGCGGCCGATATCCTCCCGCCCGAGCGCCTTCGCCCCGCCGATCGTCGCCGCGTCGAACAGTTCCGTCGTCGTCAGGCTGCGCGGATCGTTCGCCTGGGTGCGCGCGAGATAGGCCGCGAGCCGCAGTTCGTCGAGCATGTTGTGCGGATAGGTGTCGGTGCCGAGGCCCATGTTGACGCCAGACCGCATGTAGCGCCCGAGATGCTTGAGCGTGATGCCGCGCCGGGCGAAGACCGTCGGGCAATGCGCGACGGTGGTGCCCGTTTCCGCCAGCCGCTTCAGGTCGGTGTCGGTCCACCATTTCGTGGAGGGATGGTCGTCCAGGAAGATGCCGTGGCCGATGATCGAGCGGCCGGAGAGCAGGCCCATGCTGTCCAGCCAGCCGATCGGCGTCCTGCCATGCCGGCGCGTGATCTCGTGGAACTCCACCACCGATTGCGCGGCATGGATCTGCCAGGACAGGCCGCGCCTTCCGGCTTCCTGGAAGGATTCCTTGAGCAGCGTGTCGGTGCAGGTGTCGATCTGCGCCGGCACCACCATGCCGAACAGCCGCCCGCTCTCATGCTGCTCGGCGCGCTCGATGAGGGAGAGCGCCTCGCCCATCGCCTTCTCGCCGGCGGCCTCGTCCCATTCGTACTGCACGACATGGCCATTCTTCGTGTACCACCGCGCCGACTTGAACATCGGTGCTATGCAGACGCGCATGCCCGATTCCGCGAGCAGGTCGAGCCAGCCGGGATGCGCCATCGAGAGATCGGCGACGGTGGTAACGCCGGACAGGAGCAATTCCGAAAGCGCGACCCGCACGCAATGCGGCACCGCTTCGGAATCCGCCCGAAAAATCGGCATGAACTCGTAGAGCGAGGAGTTGTAGAGGCCGGGGCTGCCGATCTCGTCGATCAGCCCCTTGTTCATCGGCTCGCTCGACGGGTGCGAGTGGATGTTGACGAGGCCGGGCATGACCATCAGCCCCCGTCCGGCGATCTCCTCCTCCGCCGGGCCGGCATAGCCGCGCCCGACGAAGGTGAGCGCGCCGCCTTCGAAGGCGACATCGGCATCGGGCAGGTAGACATGCTGCCTGGCGCCGGCGTCCCACGCGACGACGAGATCGGCATTGCGGATGACGGTGGTCATGCCCGTGCTCCCCTCGGCTCAGCGCACGATGCGGAGATCGAGCGCCTTGTAGACGCCGATCCCGTAGAGGCCGTGCGCGCGCACGCCCTGCACGCGGTTGGTATGCGCGACATAGATGTTCTCACGCGCCGTGGTCAGCCAGGGCGCTTCCTCCGCGAGCTGGCGCTGGACATTCGCCAGCGCGCGCGCGCGCACCGCCGGGTCCGTCGCGGTCTGCGCCTCGACCAGCCAGGCATCGGTCTGCGGGTTGTTCCAGTTCATCCGGTTCGGCGTCGGCCGCGCGCGGGAATGCCAGTAGAGGTTCAGCGCGTCGCCGGCGGAGAAGTACGGATAGCTCAGGAACAGCGCGTCGAATTCCTGCGTCGCCATCCGGCCCCAGGCCACCGTCGCATCGAAGAGCTGGATGCGCATCTCGATGCCGACGCGGCGCAGCGCCTGCTGGATGATCTCACCCTGGCGCTGGTTCTCGAGCGTGTTGATGCCGTAGGTGAGGAAGCTAGCGCGCTGGCCATCCTTCACGCGGATGCCGTCCGGCCCGACGCGCCAGCCGGCCTCGTCAAGCGTGCGCGCGGCGGCGGCGGGGTCGTAGTCCGGGACCAGCCGCTCGCTCTCGGCGTCGTAGTCGAGCGTGTTGGGGTTGACGATGTTGCGCGCCGGCTGGGCGTGGCCGAACCACACCGCGCGCACCAGCGCGGCGCGGTCCACCGCCTGGTGGATGGCGCGGCGCACGGCGCGGTCGCTCACCACCGGCTTGTCCACCTTGAAGCCCAGATAGTAGTCCCAGAAGTAGTTGGGCTGCGTCGAGAGCGTGATCGTCGGCACGCGCCGCAGGCTGTCCACCGCGACCATCGGCACGTATTGCGTCACATCCGCCTGGCCGGTCTGGATCGCGGCGAGGCGGGCGGTCGGCTCCGGCATCACGCGCCAGACGATGCGCTCGACATGCGCGGGGCCGCGGTTCTGGAAGATCGGCGGGCCCCAGCGGTAGTTGGGATGGCGCTGCAGGACGAGTTCGGTGCGCGGCGTCCAGCTCACCCAGCAGAAGGGGCCGGTGCCGTTGAAGCCCTGGCTGCCGAAATTGTCGCCGAGCCGCTCCACCGTCGCGCGGTCGATGATACCGGCGAAGAACAGCGTGAGCTGGGAGAGCAGTTCCGAGAAGGGCGCGTTGAGCTCGTATTCAACCGTGAAGTCGTCGCGCGCGCGGATCTCGCGCACCGGGCCGGCGCGCCAGGCGACGGGGCTGCGCGTCGCGGGATCGCGCCAGCGGTTGATGGAATAGACCACGTCCGCCGCCGTCATCGGCTTGCCGTCGCAGAAGGTGACGTCGCGCCGGAGGTGGAAGGTGTAGAGCTTGCCGTCGGGCGAGACCTCCCACCGCTCGGCGAGGCCGGGGCGGATGGTCTGGCCGTCCCAGTCCATGCTGACCAGCGTGTCGGTCATCAGCGTCACGATCTCGCCCGCACCGCGGGCGGTGGACCGATGCAGGTCGTAGCGGTCGGCGTCGATCTCGCGCAGGAAGACCGCGGTGTTGCGCGGCGTCTGCGCCTCGGCCGCGGTGAGGCCAAGGCCGGCCAGCGCGAAGGCGCCGAGCAGCGAACGGCGAAGCAGTTTCCAGGACATGCGAAGCCTCTCCCTTTTCAACATCAGATGCGGAGCCGGGGATCGAGCGCGTCGCGCAGCGCATCCCCGAGCACGTTGAAGGCGAGCACGATGACGAAGATCGCGGCGCAGGGCAGCACCGAGATGTGCGGCGCGAAGAAGAGGAAGGTGCGCCCCTGGCTCGCCATCGCGCCGAGTTCCGCGATGGGCGGCTGCGCGCCGAGGCCGAGGAAGGAGAGCGCGGAGCCGAGCAGGATCACCTGGCCGAAGCGCAGCGTCGCGAAGACGAGGATGGGCGAGAGGCAGTTGGGCGCGAGATGGCGCCGGATCAGCCGGAAGTCGCCCATGCCCTGGGCGCGCGCCGCCTCGATATAGTCCTGGCCGAGCACGACGAGCGCGCCGGAGCGCGCGATGCGCGCCATCAGCGGCACGGTCGCGACCGCGAGCGCGATCACAACGGAGGTGAGGCCAGGCCCGAAGATCGCGGCGATGGCCAGCCCAAACAGGATCGCGGGGAAGGACAGCAGGATGTCCATCAGCCGCATCAGCACGCCGTCGAGCCGCCGCCAATAGGCCGCCGCGAAGCCGATCAGCACGCCCGGCACGCCGCCGAGCAGCAGCGCGGCCGCGCCCATCCCGAGCGTGACGCGCAGCCCGAACAGCATGCGCGAGAGCATGTCCCGCCCCTGCCCGTCCGTCCCGAGCAGGTAGTCGCCGCCCGGCGGCTGCATGATGGCGGCAAGGTCGGTCTCGAAGGGATCGCGCGGCGCAAGCCAGGGGGCGAAGACGGCGGCGAGCACCGTCAGCACCACGATCCCGAGCGAGATCGCGGCACCCGGCTCGCGCAGCAGCAGCGCGAGCGCGGAGGGACGGCGCGGCGCGATGATTTCGGCGGTAGCGCTCATCCGGCCCTCACGCGCGGATCGAGCACGCCGTAGAGCAGGTCCACCGTCAGGTTGACCAGGATGAAGCCGAGCGAGAGCACGATGATCGTGCCCTGCGCCATCGGCAGGTCGGAGGAGGTGATGGCGCCCACGGCGAGGCGCCCGACGCCGGGCCAGGAGAACACCGTCTCCGTCACCACTGCGCCGCCGAGCAGGAAGCCGATCTGCAGCCCGATCAGCGTCACCACCGGGATCAGCGCGTTCCGCAGCGCGTGCCGCAGCACGACGAGGCGCTCCGGCAGGCCCTTGGCGCGGGCGGTGCGGACATGCTCGGCGCCGAGCACGTCGAGCACGGCGGTGCGCGTCATGCGCGCCACGGGCCCGACGAAGACGCCGCCGAGCGTGACGGCGGGCAGGATGATCGCGCGCAGGCCTTCCATGGTCCAGACCGGGCCCTGGCGGCCGGTGAAGGGCAGCAGCTGCCACTGGAAGCCGACGAACCAGATCAGCACCAGGCCCAGGAAGAAGACCGGCACCGAGACGCCGGCGACGGAGATCGCCATGATCGCACGGTCGAGCAGCGAGCCGCGCCAATAGGCCGCGACCGTGCCCATCGCGATGCCGAGCGGGATGGCCCAGATCAGGCTCGCGGCCATCAGCTCGAGCGTCGGGCCGATGGTCGCGCGCAGCTCCTGCGCGACGGGGACGTTGTTGATGATGGAGACGCCGAGATCGCCCTGCGCCAGCCGCCAGAGATAGAGGAAGAACTGCTTCCACAGCGGCTCGTCGAGGCCGAGGTCGCGGCGGATCGCGGCGATGACGTCGGCGGTGGCGTTCGGGCCGGCGCGGACCACGGCGGGATCGGTCGGCACCACCTGCATCAGCAGGAAGCCGACGAGCAGCACGCCGAACATCACGGGCACCGCCAGCAGCAGCCGCTCCACCGCGTGGCGCAGCATCAGGCGAGCACCCCGTGGCGGTCGAAGATCGGGACACCCTCGCGCAAGGTCAGGTCGCAGCGCGTGGCGTCGCGGATCGCCTCTGGCGCGGCGACGAAGACATCCTGCGAGAGCACGGCGAGATCGGCCTGCATGCCGGGCTCCAGGCTGCCGCGGCGGTCCTCCGCGAACTGGGTATAGGCGCCGCACCAGGTCTGGCAGTGGATCGCCTGTTCGATCGTCAGCGCCTCCCCGGCGCCCATCAGGGTGCCGCGATTGGTGCGGCGGGTCAGCATCGCATAGAGGTTGACGAAAGGGTCCACGGTGGAGACGGGGCAGTCGCTGCTCGCGGCCGGATGCGCGCCTTCCTCGAACCAGGTCCGCATCGGATAGGCGTGGTCGCTGCGGGGATGGCCGAGGTTGCGGATGTAGAGATCGCCGAACTCGTACATGAACACCGGCTGGGGGACGGGCAGGATGCCGCGGGCGGCCATGCGGCGCCGCTGGTCGCGCGTCACGAAGCCGCAATGCTCGATGCGGTGGCGGCGGCCGGCGAAGGGGTGCGCCGGCGTGTCGGCGGCCTCCATCGCCAGGAGCACCTGCTCGATCGCGGCGTCGCCGATGGCGTGGATGTCGAGCTGCCAGCCCTGCTCGTGGTAGCGCCGCAGCAGCGCGTGCATCTTCTCGTCGGGGAAGGTGAAGACGCCGGTGCCGCCCCCGGCACTGGCCAGATAGGGCTCGAAGAAGGCGGCGGTGAGGCCGCCGGCGGAGCCGTCCGCGAAGACCTTCACCGCGCCCCAGCGCAGCCCGTCATCCCCATCCATCGGGCGGAGGCCGGCCTCCCAGGCGGCCTCCGCAATGCCCTCCGGGTTGCCGGCGAGCACGTTCCACATCCTCAGCGGCAGGCGGCCCTCGCGCTGCGCCGCGCGATAGGCGTCCACTTCGGCCAGCCCCGCGATCATGCCGACATTCATGTCGGTGGCGCTCGCGAAGCCGAGGCCGGCGAGGTGATGGCAGGCGGCTTCGATCGCATCCACCAGCGTCGCGGCATCGGGCAGGGGGATCGAATCGCGCACCAGGCGCATCGCGCGTTCCTGGAACAGCCCGGTCAGCGCGCCGCCGCGGCGCTCGATGACGCCGCCCTCGGGGTCGGGGGTGTTGTGGCCGATGCCGGCCACGCGCAGCGCGGCGGTGTTCGCGACACCCATATGCCCGCAGGTGCGCACGATGAAGACCGGGTTGTCGGGCGCGGCGGCGTCGAGCTCGGCGGCGGTCGGGTGGCGGGCGATGTCGAGCTCGGCATGGTCGTAGCCGCGGCCGAGCACCCAGGCGCCCTTCGGCGCGGCGCGCGCCGCCTCGCGCAGGCGGCGCAGCATCTCGTCGAGGCTCCGCACCTCCTCGGCGCGCAGGTTCACCTGGGCGAGGCCGAGGCCGAAGGGCAGCAGGTGCATATGCGCTTCGTTGAAGGCCGGGATCACCGCCCTTCCGTCGAGCGCGATCTCCCGCGCGCCAGGAGCCGCATCGCGCACCGAGGCCAGGTCGCCGACCGCGAGCACGCGACCGGCACGAAGCGCGACGGCCTCCGCGAAGCCGCCGGCGAGGCCGCGGAAGATGCGGCCGCCCGCCAGCACGAGTTCCTTTTCCATGCGCTCCCGATAGTCGTCCCGGACAGCGGGACTGTTCCCGCCGGGGGGCGGAGCGTCAAGCGGGCGGGGGCGGCCGAAGGGGGGCGCCGGCGCGGGATCTGCCGCCTGGTTGGGCAGGTGCTATCTCTGGCGCCAGGGCAGGCCGTCCGCCTTCCAGCCGGCGACCTGGCCGCGATGGCCCTCGGCGTCCACCGGGCCCTCGAAGCCGTCGGCGACGTTGAAGGCGTGGGGGAAGCCGGCGGCCTGGGCGGCCTGCCCGGCGGCGAGGCTGCGCGCGCCGGAGCGGCAGATGAAGAAGAGCTTCGTCTCCGGCGTCGCGCCGGCGCGGCGCAGATGCTCGGCGAAGGCGCCGTTGACCTGCATGCTCGGATAGACCTGCCAGGGGATCAGCACCGGCTGCTTGCCGAGGTCCGAAAGGTCGGGGAGGCCGACGAAGTTCCATTCCGCGTCGGTGCGGCAGTCCACCAGCATCGCGTCCTTGTCCTGGGCGAGTTCCTGCCAGGTGGCGCGGGGGCTGATGTCGGGGACGCCGGGCATGGGATGGGGTCCTTCGTGGAGAGAGACGTTGTTCCTTAGTCTGGTTGCCCCCCTCACCCAACCCTCTCCCTCCTGAGGGGGGGAGAGGGCTTCCGGGGCTGGGGGAGAGGGCTTTCGGGGGTCAGGCGGTTTCGCGGAAGATCTCGCGGCCGATGAGCAGGCGGCGGATCTCGCTCGTGCCGGCGCCGATCTCGTAGAGCTTGGCGTCGCGCAGCAGGCGGCCGGCGGGGTAGTCGTTGATGTAGCCATTGCCGCCGAGGATCTGGATGGCATCGAGCGCGGCCTTGGTCGCGGCCTCGGCGGCAAACAGGATTGCGCCGGCGGCGTCCTTGCGGCTGCCCCTGCCGCGGTCGCAGGCGCGCGCGACGGCATAGACATAGGCCCGCGTCGCATTGAGCGCGGTGTACATGTCCGCGACCTTGCCCCGGATGAACTGGAACTCGCCGATCGCCTGGCCGAACTGCCGCCGGTCGTGGATGTAGGGCACGACGAGATCGAGGCAGGCCTGGAGGATCCCGATGGGCCCGGCGGCGAGCACCGCGCGTTCGTAGTCGAGGCCCGACATCAGCACGCGCACGCCGCCATTCACCTGGCCGAGCACGTTCTCCTCCGGCACCTCGCAATCCTCGAAGACGAGTTCGGAGGTGGGGCTTCCCCGCATGCCGAGCTTGTCGAGCTTCTGCGCGGGGCGGAAGCCCTTGAAATCGCGCTGCACGATGAAGGCGGTGATGCCCTTCGGCCCGGCCTCGGGATCGGTCCTGGCATAGACCACCATCGTCTCGGCGTAGTGGGCGTTGGTGATCCAGAGCTTGGTGCCGTTGAGCACCCAGCGGTCGCCGCGCTTCTCGGCGCGGAGCTTCATCGAGACCACGTCCGATCCCGCGCCGGGCTCGCTCATCGCCAGCGCGCCGAGATGCTCGCCGGAGACGAGCTTCGGCAGGTAGCGGCGCTTCTGGTCCTCGGTGCCGTTCAGCCGGATCTGGTTGACGCAGAGATTGGAATGGGCGCCGTAGGAAAGGCCCACGCTGGCGCTCGCGCGGCTCACCTCCTCCATCGCGACGGTGTGCGCGAGATAGCCCATGTCCGCGCCGCCGTACTCCTCCGGCACGGTGATGCCATGCAGGCCGAGCGCGCCCATCTCCGGCCAGAGATGGCGGGGGAATTCGTCGGTGCGGTCGATCTCGGCGGCGATGGGCGCGATGCGCTCATCGGCGAAGGCGCGCGTGGTGTCGCGCAGCGCGTCGATCGCGTCGCCGAGGTCATGGTCCAGCATCGGCATCTGGTTCAGCGGCATGGCCCTACTCCCTTCCGGCCAGCTCGGCGCGCAGCACGCCGCGCATGATCTTGCCGGTCGTCGTCTGCGGCAGCGTAGCGCGGAACACCACCTGGCGGGGATAGAGGTGCGCGGCGAGCCGGCGGCGCACGAAGTCCTGAAGCTCCGCCGCGAGACCCTCGGAGGCCGGGATGCCGGGCCGCGGGACGATGACGGCGGCGACGCGCTCGGTCCGCAGCGGATCGGGCAGGCCGATGACGGCGCAGGCGGCGACGGCGGGGTGGCGCATCAGGCAGTCCTCCACCTCGCCCGGGCCGATGCGGTAGCCGGCGGAGGTGATGACATCGTCGTCGCGGCCGATGAACAGGATGTCCCCCTCCGTGTCCATCGCGCCGCGATCGCCGGTGACGAGCCACTCGCCGCGGAACTTCGCCGCCGTCGCCTCCGGGCGGTTCCAATAGCCGAGGAACATCACCGGATCGGGCGCGCGGATGGCGATGTCGCCCTCGGTGTCGGGGGGCAGCGGATGGCCCGCCGCGTCGAGGATCGCGACCTCGTGACCGGGAACGGGGCGGCCCATGCGGCCGGGCTTCGGCGGAAACAGCCCGGCGCAGTTCGCGACGACCAGGTTGCATTCGGTCTGGCCGTAGAACTCGTTGATGGTGAGGCCGAAGGCGGCGCGCCCCCAGTCGAGCATCTCGGCCCCCAGCGTCTCCCCGCCCGAGCCGATGCTGCGGAGCCGCGCGCCGAAGCGGGCGGGGTCGGGCACGCCGCGCAGCAGCCGGAGCGCGGTGGGGGGCAGGAAGGCGTTGCGCACGCCATGGCGGGCCATCAGCGCGAAGGCCGCCTCGGGATCGAATTTCGCGGCGCGGTGGGCGAGGACGGGGACGCCGTGGAAGAGGCTCGGCAGCAGCACGTCGAGCAGGCCGCCGATCCAGGCCCAGTCGGCCGGCGTCCAGAACAGGTCGCCCGGCTGGGGGAAGCGTTCCTGCGGCAGTTCGACGCCCGGCAGGTGGCCGCGGAGGACACGATGGCCGTGCAGCGCACCCTTCGGGCTGCCGGTGGTGCCGGAGGTGTAGATCAGCAGCGCGGGATCGTCGGGGCCGGTCGCGGCACAGGCATGGCTGTCGCGGGCGCGCGCCATCTCCGCGTGCAGGTCGGGCGCGTCGCCGCCGCCGATGGCAAGGATCGTCCTGAGCGGCAATCCGTCGCGGATCGCCGCGAGTCTCGCGAGGCCGGATTGATCGGTGATAACGGCGGCCGCCCCGCAATCCCGGAGGCGATAGGCGAGCGCATCCTCGCCGAACAGGAGAAAGAGCGGCACGGCGATGGCGCCGAGACGATAGGCGGCGAGATGGGCGATCGCGGCCTCGGGGCACTGCGGCAGGAGGACGGCGATGCGGTCGCCGCGTGCGATGCCCTTTGCGGCCAGCACATTCGCCAGCCGGCAGGATGCGCGGTGCAGCTCGTCGAAGGATAGGCGCTCGACACCGCCATCCTCGTGCAGATGGATCAACGCGATACGCCCGCTGCCGGCCCAGCTGTCGCAGGCCTCGTGCGCGATGTTGCAGCGCGCGGGGATGTCCCAGCGGAAGCGGCCGCGGAGTTCGGCGTAGCTGTCGGCCGGCGGCAGCAGCGCGGTCATCGGCCGCAACGCGCGTCCCGCCCCTGCTTGCAGGGGTGGCCCTTCATGCCGGCCGCGTGTCGGCGATCACCTTGCCGTCATTCGGCAGCGCGCCCGGCTCCTCCAGCGCGATCTCGGCGCGGAGCCGGAGGATGGACTGGGCAGCGTTGGCGAGGCTCTCCGCGAGCGCGGCGTCGCGCACCGGTGTCTCGACATGCAGGCGCAGCGTGTCCTTGCCGTCGGCCTGGCCGATGACGAGCCGCGCCCGGACCAGGCCCGGATGGGCGCCGAGGATCGCGGCGATCTGCTCGGGTCGCACGAACAGCCCGCGCACCTTCGCGGCCTGGTCGGCGCGGCCCATCCAGCCGCGGATGCGCATGTTGGTCCGCCCGCAGGGCGAGGCCCCGGGCAGCACCGCCGAGAGATCGCCGGTGGCGAAGCGGATCAGCGGATCGGGCCCGTCGAGCAGCGTGACCACGACCTCCCCCACCTCGCCATCGGGCACCGGATCGCCGGTGCCGGGCCGCAGGATCTCCACCAGCGCGCCTTCCTCGACGATGAGGCCCTCGCGGGCCTCGCTCTCATAGGCGATGCAGCCGAGTTCGGCGGTGCCGTAGCTCTGCAGCACCGTCAGGCCGCGCGCGGCGTAGAAGGACCGCAACGCGGGGAGATAGGCGCCGCCGGTGACATGGCCGAGCTTCAGGCTGGACAGATCGAGGCCGAGCGTGTCGCCGGCCTCCAGGATCGCCTTCAGGTAATCGGGCGTGCCGGCATAGGCGACGGGGCGGAGATGCGCCGCCGCGCGGGCCTGCGCCTCGGTGTTGCCGGGGCCGGCGGGAAAGACCGGGCAGCCGAGGGCGCGCGCGCCGGCATCGAGCATGAAGCCGGCGGGCGTGAAGTGATAGGCGAAGCAGTTGTGCAGCAGCATCCCGCGCCGGAGGCCGGTGGCGTGCAGCGCGCGGGCGAAGCGCCAGGGATCCGGGCCGTCCGCCTGCGCCTCATGGATCGGCCCCGGCGAGGCGAAGAGGCGCGCAAGGTCGCGCAGCGGCGTGGCATGGAAGCCGCCGAGCGGTGGGGTTTCGGCCTGGAGTGCGATGAGGGCGGTTTTGCGGGTGACCGGGAGATGGGCGAGCACCTCCCGGCAGATCACGCCGCGCGCATCCACGTCGTGCAGCAGGTCGTGATACGCGGCGCCGCGCTGGGCGCGGGCGATGGCGGCGGGGAGCTGGACGGCGAGCGCGGCAGCGCGGGACTCGGCGCTGCGGGCTTCCTGGCCGTCGAAATGCGTGCTGCGCTGTGTCATCGCTCGGTCGTGCCCTCACCCTCCCGCGCTGCGCGCGGGCCCCTCCCTCTCCCGTTTCACGGGAGAGGGAACTAAAGCCACCGCTTCCGGCGCTTGTAGGACTTCAGGTTGCGGAAGGATTTGCGCTCGGCGCCGTGGCCGCCGAGGTAGAATTCCTTCACGTCCTCGTTGTTCGCGAGCGACTCCGCGCTGCCGTCCAGCACGACCTTGCCCTGTTCCATGACATAGCCGTGGGAGGCGACGCCGAGCGCCATGCGGGCATTCTGCTCGACGAGCAGGATGGTGATGCCGAGCTCCTCGTTCAGGCGGCGGATGATCCCGAAGACCTCCTTCACCAGAAGCGGCGAGAGGCCCATGGAAGGCTCGTCCATCAGGATCAGCTTCGGGCGGGCCATCAGCGCGCGGCCGATGGCGAGCATCTGCTGCTCCCCACCCGAGAGATAGCCCGCGAGGCCGGTGCGTTCCTTGAGGCGCGGGAAATAGCCGTAGACCATCTCGATGTCGTCCTTCACCGCGCCGTCGCTGCGGGTGAAGGCGCCGAGGCGGAGATTCTCCAGCACCGTCATGTCGGCGACGATGCGGCGGCCCTCCATCACCTGGAAGATGCCCTTGCGGACGATCTGGTGCGCCTCGATCTCGTTCAGGCGCTCGCCGGCGAAGCGGATGTCGCCGCGGGTGACCTCGCCATCCTCGGATTTCAGCAGGCCCGAGATGGCCTTGAGCGTGGTGGACTTGCCGGCCCCATTGGCGCCGAGCAGGGCCACGATCTTCCCCTTCGGCACGGCGAGCGAGAGGCCGCGCAGGACGAGGATGACGTCGCTGTACACGACCTCGATGTTGTTGACTTCGAGCAGCGGCGGCTCCGCCGGGGTGGCCGGCGGAGCCTTCGCGTCGAGCGTCGTGCCCGTGCTCACCAGCCGAGCCAGTCGCGGCGGCGATCGAGCTCGATCGAAGTGACGGATTCGATCCGCATCGTGCCGGCGCGCATCAGCTCAGCCACGCTGCCCTGGGCGGTGTTGCCGCTGACGCGGGCGCGGTAGATGCCGACACGGAGCTGGCCACGGTGGTCGTCAGGGGCGAAGTTGGAGGGGCTGCATACGCCCTCGAAGCCGCGCGGCACCCAGTTGGTGCGGGTGTAGAAGCCCTCGCGGATGCGCTCGCCGGTGATCTGCCCGCCACCCTGCGCCGCGGTCTCCATCGCCTCCACCATCAGCATCGCGCTGCACACGCCGGCGACGTAGTGCACCGGGCGCCAGGCCGTGCCGGCGGAATCCGAAACCGCGCTGATTTGCCGCAGCGTGGCCGCGCCCGGCGCGGCCTGGCCCTGGGCGGTGATCTCGCCCCAGGTCAGCGCGGTCCGGACCGGGAACACGACGCCGTTGGCGGCCTCGCCGGCGGCCTTCATCGCGTTCTCGTCCATGCCCCAGACATTGCCGAGGAACTGCACCTGCACGCCCGCCGTCTGGCAGGCGCGGAGGACGGAGATGTTCGAGCCCGCGGTGTTGCCGAGATAGGCGTAGTTGGCGCCCTGCTGGCGCAGCGTGAGGCATTGCGCGGTGTAGTCGCCCGGCGTCAGCGCGAACTGGATCGCCGGCAGCACCTCGAAGCCGAGCTCGGCGGCGAGCGCCTCGCCCGCGGCCTTGGGCGAGTTCGGATAGGGGTGGTTGGCGCCCATGTGGACATAGCGCGGGCGGCCGGTGCGCCCGCTGCGATCCCAGTCCTGCTTCGCCCAGACGAGCAGCGCGCGCAGCGCATCCGAATAGGAGGGGCCGTAGAAGAAGTTGAAGGGCGCGGCCTCCACGCCCGGGCGGCCGGAGCGGCCGGCGGCGTCCGTCAGCGCGGCGGAGTAGGAGGCGGAGATGTAGGGGATGCGGTCGCGGGTGACGAAACGGACCAGCGCTTCCGTGTCCACCGTGCCCCAGCCCTGGATCGCGACGACGCGCTGGCGGCCAGACCAGGCCTGGTACTGGCTGATCGCACGCGGCGCCTGGTAGCCGTAGTCGAAGCCCGAGACGTCGAGCTGGCGGCCATTGATGCCGTTGCGCGCGCGGTTCACCCACGCGAGCGCATCGCGCACGCCCTCGCCATAGGGCTGGCCGACATCGCTGGTGGGGCCGGAATTGTCCATCAGGTGGCCGACGGGGATGCGCTGCGCCTCGGCCTGCGCCGTGAAGGCGAACGCCGCCGCGGCGGCGAGAAGGGTGGATCGGGTGAGCATCGGGTCGTTTCCTCCGTTCTTGGTCAGTGGGAGTAGGGGTAGAGCTTCCAATACGCCTTGATCAGGCGCCAGCGATGCGCGAGGCCGTCGGGCTCGAAGATGAGGAAGAGGACGATCGCGGCGCCGATCGCCATCTCGCGCAGGTAGGAGATGGAGGCGCCGAGGCGGAGCGCGCGGTCGATCGCGCCGCCGGAGAGCGCATCGGCGAAGGCCTGCACGACCTCCGGCAGGAGGACCATGAAGGCCGCGCCCATCAGGCTGCCCATGACGCTGCCGAGGCCGCCGATGATGACCATGCCAAGGAACTGGATCGAGAAGAGGATGGTGAAGGCCTCGACGCTGACGAAGAGCAGGTAGTGGGCGTAGAGCGCGCCGCCGATCCCGGCATAGAAGCTCGAGATGCCGAAGGAGAGGGTGCGGTAGTAGGCAAGGTTGATGCCCATGATCTCGGCGGAGAGGTAATGGTCCCGCACGGCAATCAGGGCGCGGCCGTCGCGGCTTCGCATCAGGTTCGCTGCGGCCACGAACATCACGACGACGAAGACGAGGACGACGTAGAAATAGCTCTCCTCGCGGTCGAAGGCGAAGCCGAAGAGGGTCAGCGGCTCGGTGATGCGCCCCGCGACGCCGCCGGTGAACCACTGGGCGCGGGCGAAGAAATCCTCGAGGATGAACTGCGCGGCGAGCGTCGCGATGGCGAGGTAGAGGCCCTTGAGGCGCGCGGCCGGCGCGCCGAAGACGAAGCCGACGAGCGCGGTGACCACGCCGGCGAGCGGGATGGTGAGCCAGATCGGCAGGTGGAAGGCCTCGTGCAGCCAGGCGGTGGCGAAGGCGCCGACGCCGAAGAAGGCCGCGTGGCCGATGCTGATCTGCCCGGTGAAGCCGACGAGGATGTTGAGGCCGAGGGCGGCGATGCCGAGGATGCCGATGTTGATCATCAGGCTGAGCTCCCACCGGCCGAGCACCAGCGGGCAGAGGCAGAGCAGGATGAGGCCGATGAGCAGCGCGATGCGGGAGTTGCGCGTGGGGAAGATCGTGGTGTCGGCGGCGTAGCTCGTGCGGTAGTCGCCGGCGGGCAGGAGGTTCGCGGTCGCCATCTACACGCGCTCGATGTTGCGCGTGCCGAACAGGCCGTAGGGCTTCAGCAGCAGGATCAGGACGAGGGCATAGAAGGGGGCGATCTGGAACATGTTGCCCCAGTTGAGCCACTGGCTGTCGACGTAGTGGGCCCAGTTCTCGAGCAGCCCGACGATGATGCCGCCGAGCACCGCGCCAAGCACGGAATCGAGCCCGCCCAGGATCACCGCGGGGAAGACCTTGATGCCGTAGAAGGAGAGCGCGGAGGAGACGCCGTTCACCACGCCGACGACGACGCCGGCCACCGCCGAGACCACCGCCGAGATCGCCCAGGACATGGCGAACACCTTCGGCACCGAGACGCCGAGGGACTGCGCCACCTGCTGGTCGAAGGCCGTGGCCCGCATGGCGAGCCCGTGCTTAGACGCGGTGAAGAACCAGGCGAAGCCGATCATGATGAGCAGCGAGATGCCGAGGCTGGCGAGGTAGACCGTTTGCACCTCGAGCCCGAGGACCGCGACGCGCTCGGTGGCGAAGATCGGCGGGAAGGGCTTGGCGAAGACGCCGAAGATCCACTTCATCAGCGCCTGGAAGAAGATGCCGAGGCCGATCGTCGCCATGATCACGCTGATCACCGGCTCGCCGATCAGCGGCCGCAGCACGACCACCTGCAGCACCAGGCCGAACAGCGTCATGAAGGCGAGCGTGAGGAGGAAGCCGGCCCAGAAGGGAAGCTGCCATTCCACCAGGAACCACCAGCAGACCCAGGCGCCGACGAGCAGGAACTCGCCCTGCGCGAAGTTCACCACCTGGGAGGCCTTGTAGATCAGCACGAAGCTCATCGCGACGACGCCGTAGAGCGCGCCGACGATGAGGCCGTTCAGCGTGAGCTGGAGGAGGAGGGAGGTGTCCATCAGGCGGCCGTCGCTGTTTCGCGGGATGGCGCACCCCCACCCCTTCCCTCCCCCGCATGGCGGGGGAGGGAGAGGCGCACGACCTGGAGCGTGGTGCGGATGCGCTGCTTCGTGCCGTCCTGGAAGGCGATCGTGGTGTCCACCGGGATCGCCTCGTCGCCGCGGTAGATCGCGGCAATGATGTCGCCGTATTTCTCGGCGATGACGCCGCGGCGGACCTTGCGGGTGCGCGTCAGCTCCTCGTCATCGGCGTCGAGCTCCTTGTAGAGCAGCACGAAGTCGCGCAGGCGCTGCGCCTCGGGCAGCGTCGCGTTCACCTTCGCGACCTCGGCGCGCAGCAGCTCCAGCACCTGGGGCCTGGCGGCGAGGTCGGAATAGGTGGTGAAGGCGATGCGGTTGCGCTCGGCCCATTTGGAGACGATGGGGAAGCGGATGCAGATCATCGCGGCGAGATGCGGCTGGCCGGCGCCGAGCACCACCGCCTCCGCCACATAGGGGCTGAACTTCAGCTTGTTCTCGATGTATTGCGGGCTGAAGCGGGTGCCGGTGCTGGTCGCCGCGATGTCCTTGATGCGGTCGATCACGACAAGGCGGCCGTTCTTCGCGACGTAGCCGGCATCCCCCGTGTGCAGCCAGCCTTCCCGCAGGTCCGGGTTCTCGGCCATGCCGAGATAGCCCTGGAACATGTTGGGGTGGCGCGTGACGATCTCGCCCACGCCGTTCGCGTCCGGGTCGCGGATCCGCATCTCGATCGTCTCGTCGAACACCACGCCGACGCTGTCGAAATCCACCTCCCCCGCGCGGTGGATGGTGTAGGCGCCGAGCAGCTCGGTCTGGCCGTAGAGCTGGCGCAGCGGCACGCCCATCGCCTGGAAGAAGCGGAAGGTATCGGGGCCGAGCGCGGCGCCGCCGGTCGCGGCCGAGGTCAGGTTCGAGAAGCCGAGCCGGTCGCGGAGCGCACGAAAGATCAGCGCATCCGCGGCCGCGCTGCGCGCCCCCCTGTCCACGGCGGCGAGGCCCCATTGCATGCCGAGGTCGAACATGCGGCGCTTGAGGGGGGAGGCGTCCATCACCTTCGCCCGCACCTCCGCGGCCAGCGCCTCCCACACGCGCGGGGCGAAGAGGACGAAGCTCGGGCCGATCTCCCGGAAATCGGCCATCATCGTCTCGGGCTCCTCGACGAAGTTGACCTTCATGCGGGAGATCAGGCCCCAGCCGAGGACGTAGATCTGCTCCATGATCCAGGGCAGCGGCAGGACGGAGACGTATTCGTCCGCCGGCCCCTTGGGATCGGCCTTGAGATAGGACCGGCAATGGCGGATCAGCGCGCCGGCGGTCAGCATGGCGAGCTTCGGCCGGGCGGTGGTGCCGGAGGTGGTGCAGAGGATCGCCACCGCCTCCGGGTCGGTCGCCGCGACCATCGCGCCCCAGGCATCCGGCGCGGCGCGGCCGCGTTCGAGCAGGGCCTCGAGCGGCAGCAGACGCGGGTCATCGTATTTCCGCATCCCGCGCGGATCGGCATAGACGATATGTGCGAGGGAGGGCACGCGGTCCGAGACGTTGAGCAGCTTGTCCACCTGCTCCTCGTCCTCGGCGAAGACCAGGCGCGCGCCGGCGAATTCCAGCAGATAGGCGACCTCGTCATCCAGCGCGTCGCGGTAGATGCCGAGCGATCGCGCGCCGACGGCGTGCGCCGCGATCTCGCCCATCACCCAGTCGGGGCGGTTGTCGCCGATCAGCGCGACCACGTCGCCGGCACCCAGGCCCAGCGTCGCGAGGCCGCGCGCCATGGCGCTCGTGCGGTCCTCGATCTCGGCCCAGGTGAAGCTGCGCCAGATGCCGAACTGCTTCTCCCGCATGGCGATCTCGGCGCCGTGATGGGCGGCGTTGTGGCGCAGGAGCTTGGGGAGGGTGTCGGTCACGCCACCTCCTCGGCAGGCTGCGCCGCATCATCCGCCTCGCCGAGATAGGCGCGCTTCACATGCGGGTCGGCCAGCACCTGCTCGGGCGTGCCCTCGGCGATCCTGCGGCCGAAATCGAGCACCATGACGCGGTGGGAGATGTCCATCACCACGCCCATGTCGTGCTCGATCATCAGCACCGTCATGCCCCACTCCTCGTTCAGATCGACGATGAAGCGGGCCATGTCCTCCTTCTCCTCGAGGTTCATGCCCGCCATCGGCTCATCCAGCAGGATCAGCTTGGGCTTGACGGCGACGGCACGGGCGAGCTCGACGCGCTTGCGCAGGCCATAGGGCAGCGTGCCGGCCTGCGCCTTGCGGACATGCTGGATCTCGAGGAAGTCGATGATCTCCTCGACCTCGCGGCGATGCGCCAGCTCCTCCTTCTGCGCGCCGCCGAGCCAGTAGAGCATGCCGCGCGCGAAGCCCGCCTTCAGCAGGTGGTGGCGGCCGACCATGATGTTGTCGAGCACGCTCATGTGCCCGAACAGCGCCAGGTTCTGGAAGGTGCGGCCGATGCCGAGCGGGGCGCGGCGGTTGGGGCCGAGGCGGGTGATGTCCCGGCCCTCGAACAGCACGCGGCCCTCGGTCGGGCGGTAGCGGCCGGAGACGCAGTTGACCATCGAGGTCTTGCCCGCGCCGTTCGGCCCGATGATGGAGAAGATCTCGCCGCGGCGCACCTCGAAGGAGACATCGGTCAGCGCGCGCACGCCGCCGAAGCGCAGGCTGACATTCTCCGCCGCGAGGATCGGCGCGCTCTCGGCCAACCGGACCCCTCCCCTGCCTTCGTTGCGGGGAGTGTAGGCAGGGCGTCAGGCGGCGCGCAACCGGATGGCCAGCGGCGGATCGTCGGTGGCGAAGAGATCGACGCCGAGGCCGATCATCCGGCGGATGGAGGCATCGTGGTTGGCGCCCCAGACGCCGACGCCGAAGCCCGCGCCGCGGATATGCGCAAGCAGGCCGGCGTTCAGCACGCGCTCATGCATGCCGATCTCCGCGAAGCCGTGGCGGCGGGCCACCGCGAGCACGCCCTCGACACCGAGGTCCATCAGCGTCGGGACTTCGAGCAGCCAGGCGACGCCGGCCAGCCCGCCGGCGGCCTGGCATTCGGCCATCGTCTCGGCCTGGAAGCCGATGATCCAGGCGCGGCGGCGCTCGCCGGCGGCATCCAGCGCGGCGAGCGTCTTCGCGACGATGCCGGGATAGGGCCGGCGGTCGGCGGCGGCCTTGATCTCGATGCGGGGGGCGACCGGCGTGCCGGCCAGGATGGCCAGATACTCGCCGAGCGTCGGCGGCGCCTCCCCGCCCGTGCCACGGACGCGGGCGCGGCGGAACTGCGCGAGCGTCATCTGCGCGACGGGGCCGGTGGCGTCGGTGGTGCGGTCCATGGTGGTGTCGTGCATCACCACCACCTCGCCATCGGCGGTGAGATGCACGTCGCATTCGGCCTGTTCGAGCGCCAGCTTCGCACTCTCGCGGAAGGCGGTGGCGCTGTTTTCGGGCCAGAGGAAGAGGCCGCCGCGATGCGCGGCGATCAGGGGGCGCGTTGTCATGGCGCCATCCTGGCGCGGGCGTGATCGCAAATCCAGGGCGCGGCGCGGCGCGGGCTTCGCTAATGTGGGCACGGGCGAGCGGAGCGCGGGCGGGCGGATGACACTTCATCTCGTGGTGCACCAGGCGGCGGGTGCGGCGGGCAGCGAGGCCGAGAAGGCGGAGCGCGCGGCGCTGGTCGAGGCGGTGTGGGAAGTGGCGGATTCGCATTGGGCGGCGGGGGAGGAAGCGCTGCTCGTCTCGACCGATCTCTCGCCCGACTACCTGACGCGGCATTTCCGCATCGGCCTCGCGCGCCGCGGATTTCCGAAGGCGGGGATGCTGATCGTCGTGCCGGTGGCCGCGACGGCAGCGTTCAGCGGGCTGCCGGCGGAAGCGGCGGCGTGGGTGGCGGAGGTGCGGTGAAGTTTGGCGCGTGCATGAAATCGGCGCCATGCCACTACAATAAGTTGTGTTGGCGGGCGGCGTTCATTCGCGGTTGCGCGTTGTGAAGACACGCTTCTAGCCTCGCGTGCAGGGTCGTCCCACGAGACGATCCGCGGAGGAGGGCTTGGACGCGTGTCCATCGCAGGCGCGACGGACAGCCTGGTGCAGTTGCTGCGCACCAGGTTGGCCGAAACCGGCGGTCTCGATGGCTACACGGTGGCCGCGATGGCCACGCGCGAGGTGCGCACCAACCTCCAGGACCGGATCGGCGTGCTGCTCTACCGCGTCTCGGTGGACCGCACGCGCCGGCATGTGGAATTGCCGCGGCTGGCGCCGGCCGCGCCGGCGCGCTTCGCGCTTGGCCTCGAACTCCACTACCTGCTGATCGTCTGGGGGCGGAACGCGGCAGAAGGCGAGCAGGCGATGCTCGGGCGCTGCATGGCGATCCTCGATCGCTACGCGGTGCTGTCGGGGCCGCTGCTCTCGCCATCCTATGCGTGGGAGCCGGGGGTCGGGCTGCAGGTGGCGCCCGATGCGCTGGAGACGGAGGATTTCCTCAGGCTCTGGGACGGCTTCGAAGGGCCGCCGCTGCTATCCATGCCCTATCTGCTGCGCACCGTGCGGCTTGCGGCAGTGGAGCGCGCCGACGCGCCGATGGTGGAGAGCCGGACGCTGGTCGGCGTGCCGGCGATGCCCTCGTGAGCGCCGTGCTGGATTTCGCGGCCGCGCGGGGCGGGCAGCGGGTGGTCGCACTCGGCGTGCTCGGCCTGCGCGCGCTCCGGCATGTCGCAGTGGGGCGCCCGCCCGCGGGGCCGCCGATCGGCGGGCTCGAGATGCGCGCGATCAGCGCAGTGGAGCGCGCGGGGTGGCATGCGAGCACCGGGATCTACGGCTTCCTGAAGCTGCCGCCGGGGGCGCGGCGCGTCCTCGTCGTCGATCCGGCCGCGCGCTTTCAGGCGGCAGCCTTCGAGGTGGTGGTGCCGGACCGCGCGGCGGTGCGCGCGGCGCTGGAATCCGGCATCGCGGCGCCGGACATGGCACCGAGGCCGCTGCTGCGCGACATCGCGCTGCATGAGGCGCCGACGGCGACCATCCCCGCGGGCATGACCGCCGTATTCGGCCAGGTGCGCGACGCGGCGGGACGGCCGGTGGCGCTCGCGCGGCTCGCCCTCAACACGCTGGTCGAGGGCACGATGCGGCGGCACCTGACCTGGAGTGCCGCGGATGGCAGCTACGCGCTGCGCCTGCCGGGCGAGCGGCCGGACGCGATCGGCGGCGATCCGCCCTGGCGCGTCAACCGGCCGCTGACGGTGCACGCGCCGCGCGCGCCGCTCGCCGCGGCGCTGGCGGCCGATTTCCTCGGCGCGCTGCCGGCGGAGCGCGACGCGCTCGACCCCGATGATCCCGCTGGCCCCTTCGCGCGGCGTGGCTTCGCGCTGCGGAGCGCGGAGGGACAGACCCGCACCGGCAATGCCGGCGCCGACCCCACACTTCCCCTGCTCGGCGGGCGCGCGGCCCGCTGGGATATCGAGCTGGCCTGAGGAGCGCGCGCATGCCCGAATACCTGGCCCCCGGCGTCTATGTGGAGGAAACCTCCTTCCGCGCGAAATCCATCGAGGGGGTCGCGACCTCGACCGCCGGCTTCGTCGGGCCGGCGCGCTTCGGGCCGGTCACGGGCGCGCCGATGCTCGTGACCTCCTTCGAGGAATTCGTGCGGCATTTCGGCGATGGCGACGACCTGGTGTTCTCGGACGGGCTCAGGATCAACCACCTCGCCCATGGCGTCCGCCTGTTCTTCGAGAACGGGGGGCGGCGCGTCTATGTCACGCGGGTCTTCGCGGCCGCGGGCGGCGGGACGGTGGCGGGATCGCGCGCGGCCTCGCCGGCGATGGCGGTCTCGGGCGGCGACCGTTTCCTCCGCGCGCGCTATCCGGGGCGGGCTGGCAATCTCGTGGTGCGGGTGCAGGGCATCCGCAGCGGCAACCTGCTGACCGGCGCGCCGCCCAACAGGTCGCTCGCCGGCGTCCGGCCGGGCGATCTCGTGGAATCCAACAACACGGGGCCGAAGGAGCGCGTTGTCACCGCGGCCGGCGCGCAGGCGCTGGATGCGGCGGCACTCTGGGCGGTCTCGCTCGATGCGACGGGGCGGCCGGTGCTGACCGGCGCGGGCGGGACGCTCGACCTCAACCTCGCGGCGCTGCGCAGCGTGCAGAAGGTGACGCTCAACGTGACGGTGGAGCCCAACGGCGATGGCTCCACGGGGACGCGCACCGATGCGGTGGGCGGGCTCTCGCCGCATCCGGACAGCGACGTGTTCATCGGCCGCGTGCTGCGGCAGGAGGACCCGGCCAACGGCGTGGAGCCGCCGGCCGACCGCAGCAACCGCATCCTGCTCGATGCCGGGACGCTGCCGACCGGGGCGGGGCCGCGCGCGGGCTTCGCGGGCGGCCTTGCCGCGGCGCTGATCGCGGGCTCGCCGCACCGGCTCGCGGGCGGGGTGGATGGCGCGACGCCGCTCGGCGGCGCCTATGTCGGCGCGGGCGCGGGGCATGACGCGACGGGGCTCGTCGCGATGGAGGCGATCGAGGACATCGTGATCGTCGCCGCACCGGGCCATGCGGCGCTGGCGGAGGCCGAGCGGCTCACCGTGCGCGGCGCGCTGATCAGCCATGCCGAGCGGATGCGCTACCGCTTCGCGATCCTGGCGGGCCAGGCGGAGGCGGATGCCGCCGCGATCCGCGGCGTGCGCGGGCAGCATGATTCGAAATACGCCGCGCTCTACTACCCCTGGCTCGTCACGCCGCGCCTGTCGGGAAGCAGCGGGGAGACGATGCTGCTGAGCCCGGAAGGGGCGATGGCCGGCATCTATGCCCGCAGCGACATCGAGCGCGGCGTCCACAAGGCCCCGGCCAACGAGGTGGTGCGCGGCATCCTCCGCTTCTCGCGCGACGTCACGCGCGGCGAGCAGGAGGTGCTGAACCCGGAGGGGGTGAACTGCCTCCGCTTCTTCGAGGGGCGCGGCAACCGCGTGTGGGGCGCGCGGACCATCTCCTCCGATCCGGAATGGATCTACGTCAATGTCCGGCGGCTGTTCATCTACCTCGAGCATTCGATCGACCGCGGCACGCAATGGGCGGTGTTTGAGCCGAACAACGAGCAGCTCTGGCTGCGCATCCGGCTGACGATCGAGAGCTTCCTGTTCGATGTCTGGCGCAGCGGCGCGCTGATGGGCACCAAGCCGGAGGAGGCCTTCTTCGTGCGCTGCGACCGCACGACGATGAGCCAGGGCGACCTCGACAACGGCAGGCTGATCTGCCTGATCGGCGTCGCGCCGACCAAGCCCGCCGAGTTCGTCATCTTCCGCATCGGCCAGTGGACGGCCGACGCGTCGTTGGTTTGAGCGCGTGACATGCTGCGCATGTCACCCTCAGGCGCCGGCGCCGGCATCCGCCGGCTTGGCTCGCCGCACTGGCGGCGGGCCGCATTCGCGGCCTCAGCCAGCTTCGCTGGCTGCATGTTCCGGCTCGACCAGCCCAGTCCAGAGGAGGCGTAGATGGCCGTGCTTCGCGACGACCCCTACGGGGCGTTCAACTTCCGCGTCACCATCTCGCCCCAGGGCGGGGGCGAGATCATGGCGGGGTTCTCCGACGTGTCGGGGCTTTCCACCGAGGTGACCTATGCGGACTATCGCAACGGCACCGATCCGGCGAACCGGCCGCGCAAGGTGGCGCTGATGCACAAGGCGGGCGACGTGACGCTGAAGCGCGGGCTCGTCGGCTCGCTCGACCTGTTCAAGTGGATCAACCTGGCGCGCGACGGGAGCCTCGACGCCAAGGCGAGCGTGGTGATCGAGCTGATGAGCGAGGATCGCAGCCAGACCGTGGTGGCGTGGAAGCTGCTGAACGCGCGGCCCTCGAAATACACCGCGCCGACGCTGGCGGCGAAGGGCGCGAGCGAGGTGGCGATGGAGGAGCTCGCGCTGGTCTGCGAGAACATCGAGATGGAGTGAGGCGATGAGCGCCTCCCTGCGCCGGGCGGAGTTCGCGGCCGGCGCGCCCTACAGGCCAGGGCTGCCGCCGGGCGTCTATGAGGCGCGCGCAGCCGCGCCTGCGCCGGGCTCGGTGCGGCTCGACACCGCGGCCTTCATCGGCCTCGCGGAACGGGGGCCACTCAACACGCCGGTGGCGGTGGAGAGTCCCGCGGGGTTCGCCGCCGTCTTCGGCGGTGCGCGGCCGGGGCTCCACCTGCCGCGCGCCGTCGCCGCCTTCTTCGCGGAGGGCGGGGCGCGCTGCCTGGTGCTGCGCTGCATGGACCACCGCAATGCCCGCACCGCGCGCTTCGAGCTGCCGGGCCTGGTCGTGGAGGGCGCGGTGCCGGCGCGGCGCATGGTGCGCGTCGCGGCGCGCAACCCGGGCGAATGGGGCAACCGGCTGGTCCTGCGCCTCGTGGCGCGGCGGCGGGCGCTGCCGCTGCTGCGCGACTTCGTGACGCTGCGCCCGCCCGGCCAGCCGATGCAGGTGACGCGGCGCTGGCTCGCGCCGGCGCATCGCGGCGTGGTGGGCACGACGCTGCGCCTGCCGGGGACGGTGATGGGCGTGCCGGCTTGGCACATCGCGCATGTGGCGGCGGCGGAGCCGGCGGGGCGCGGCGCGGCGCGGCTGACGCTCATGCCCGAGCCGCCGATCGGCTTCCGCCGCGCGGCCTCGGCGGAAGCGGCGGAGGAGATCACCCTCTCACTCGATGTCGTGCTCGACGGGGTGCGGGTGGAGCGGTGGGACGAGGCGGGGCTGCATCACGCGCATCCGCGCTTCCTGCCGCGCCTGATCGGGCGGCGCGCGGCGAGCGAGGCGCTGCTGCCCGCCCCGGTGGATGGCAGCGACCCCGAGACGGCGGCGGGCTCGCCCGACCTGCTCTGGGGCGGGCGCGAGGACCCGCCGGGATCGGACTATCTCCGCGCCTCGGCGCTGCAGGTCGATTCCTGGCTGCTGCCGCAGCCGGCGCTGCTCGAGGCGGGCGAGGGCCTGCTGGCGCATGGCGCCGATCTGGTGCCGGCGCGGCAGGGGCTGGATGCCGGGGCGACGCTGCGGCGCGCCCATTTCCTCGATCCCACCGCGATCGCGCCGGCGCATCTCGCGGGCGACATGGATCACCGCTTCCTGGTCTTCGCCAACCGGCCCGGCGCGCCGGAGGCGCTCGGCGAATGGGACCGGCGCAACCCGCTGAGCCCGGCGGCGCTGCTGGTCTTTCCCGACCTGCTGCATCCGGCCCCGCCCGCACCGGCGCGCGCCGCGCCGCCGGCCGAGCCGGGCGCGCCCTGCTTCGGCCCCCCTGCCCCGCCGGCCGCGCCGGCCGCGCAGAGCGTGGCAGCGTTCCCGCGCCTCGGCGGCAATCCCGAGGAGCTGCGCGAGATCCAGGCGCGGATCGTGGCGGGCTGCGAGGCGCATGGGCGGCGGATCGCGCTGCTCGACCTGCCGCCCGGGCTGACGCCGGGGGAGATCGCGGCCTGGCGGCGGGCGCTCGCCTCGGATCGCGCCGCGCTCACGGCGCCGTGGCTGCTGGCGGCGGGGCGGGAGGCGGCGGTGCTGCTGCCGCCGGCGGCCGCGGCGGCGGGGATCGCGGCGCGGGCGGAACGCGCGCGCGGCGTCTGGGCCGCGCCGGCCAACGAGCCGGTGCGGAGCGCCTTCGCGCTCGCCGCCGATCCGGGCCTGCCGGATGCCGGCTTCCTGCATGAGGAACGGGTGAACCTGATCCGCCCGACCGAGCGCGGGCTGATGCTGATGGGCGCGCGCACCACCTCGCCCGACCGCGACTGGACGCATCTGCCGGTGCGGCGGCTGATGGACTGGCTGGCGCTGCAGCTGGAGCGCGACCTGTCCTTCGCGGTGTTCGAGCCGAACGGCCCGGCGCTCTGGTCGGCGCTGGAGCGGGCGGCGGAACGGCGGCTCCGCGCGGTGTTCGAGGCGGGTGCGCTGGCGGGGCGGAACGCGGCCGAGAGCTGGTTCACGCGCTGCGACGCGACGACGACGACGCCGGCGGCGCTGGACACCGGGCGCGTGGTGCTGCTGGTCGGCGTCGCACCCGCGGTGCCGGCGGAGTTCCTGGTGTTCCGCCTGCTGCGCGACGGGCTCGGGCTGCCGATGGAGGCGGCGCGATGAGCGAGGCCTTCCTGACGCGGTTCAACTTCGCCGTCGAGATCGGCGTCTCGGGCTTCGGCGGCGACGAGGCGCTGGCCAATGGCAGCGCGCAGGCCGCGCGCGGGGCGTTCAGCGAGGTGACGGGGCTGGAACTCACGCTCGAGACGACGGCGCTGCGCGAGGGCGGCTACCATTCGGGGGTGCGCCAGCTCGCCGGCAAGGTGAGCTCCCCGGCGCTGGTGCTGAAGCGCGGCGTGACGCTGGACGACGCCTTCTGGGCCTGGGTGCGGCGCTGCACGGACGGGACCTATCCGCTGCCCTATGTCTCGGGCGAGATCCTGGTGCATGGGCCGCAAGGCGCGCGCGGCGAGGCGCCGGCGCGCTGGCGCTTCCGGCACGGCATCGTCACCAAGGTGAAGTCGGCGGACCTCAACGCGATCGCGAGCGATGTCGCGATCGAGGAGCTGCACATCGCGCATGAGGGCCTGATGCGGGAGGTGCGGCGATGAGCGCGCGCCTGGTGCGGGCCTCGATCACGCCCTTCGACGCGGCGGGGCGCGAGACGGTGGAGGCGGACCGCATCCCCTTCGACTTCAACCCGGAGACGCTGACGCTCAAGACCAGCGCCGGCGTCGCGCGCGACAAGGCGCGGCAGGGGCGGCAGCAGGTGCAGCAGGCGGGCGCGACCTCGGCGACGCTGAACTTCGAGGCGGTGTTCGACGCGACCCGCCCGCGCGAGGGGGAGAATGGCGGCGCGGCGGGATCGGAGGAGGAGCTGGATGTGCGCCGCCGCACCCGCCCGCTCGCGCTGCTGGTGCAGGCGCCGGAGGGCGAGACGGGCGAGAGCGGCGGCGACGAGCAGCCGGCGCCGCGGCGCGTGCAGTTCCGCTGGGGGAGCATCCTCTTCAACGGGCTCGTGACCTCCTACCAGGAGAGTTTCGACTTCTTCTCGCCGGGCGGCGTCCCGCTGCGCTCCAAGGTGCAGATCACCCTGACCGAGCAGGAATTCCGCTACGAGATCGACAGCTCGGAACGGGCGCGGGCGCGGGCGGCGGCGGGGATCGGGGGGGCGGGCGGGGCCTCGCTCGGGCTCTCGGCGGGATTCTCCGCCGGATTCTCGGTGGGCCTCTCGGGCGGGTTCTCGGCCAGCTTCTCGGCGGGATTCTCGGCGGAGTTCTCGGCCTCGGTCTCGGCGGGGTTCTCGGCCAGCGCCTCGGCCGGCGCCACGGCGGGCGCGTCGCTCGGCGTGGGTGGGAATCCCGGGCTCTCGGCGGGGGCCGGGATCGCGCTGCCGGGCGCCGCGGCGGCGGCGCTGTTCGGGCCGGCTGCGCTCGGCACCGGCGGGGCGGCGGTCGGGCGGAGCGGGATCGCGGCCGGCGGCGAAAGCCCTGGCGCCAAGGCGGCCGCGCCGGGGCCCTGGGCGCCGGAGGGGCCGGCGCCGGGCAGCGCAACGGCGGCGCTGGCCGCGATCGTGCAGCAGCGGCGCGCGGCGGGCACGGCACTCGCCGCGCCCAACATGCCGGCCGCGCCGCAGGTGCTCGCGCTGCGCGGCTCGGCGCCGCCGGTGCTGCCGCGCGCGCCGGGCGGGGCCGCGCCGGCGACGCTGCGCCGCGCGATGCCGCCGCCTCCGGTGACCGGCGCGCCGGCGCCGCGCTGGGCGGCGGTGGGGGTCGTGGCCGCGCCCCTGCCGGCGGCGCAGGCGCCGCGCCCGCGCTGCGGCTGCTCCGGCGGCTGCGGCTGCTCCGGCGGCGGGGGCTGAGCCATGCCGGTGATCATCCGCGACATGGAGACCGAGATCGGCGTGGCGGGCCCCGGCGCGGCCCAGGAGGGTACCGCGACGGCCGAGGGCGGCGCGCCGCTCGAGGTGCAGGTGGAGGAGCTGCGCGCGGCGATCCGCGCGATCATCAGGGAGGAGCTGGAGCGCGAATTGCGCCGCCGGCTGCCCGCGCGATGAGCGGGCGCGCGCTGCTCGTCTCCGGCCGGCCCCGCATCCTGATCGAAGGGCGGGAGGACACCGCGCTCGGGCGCGACCTGATCCGGCTGGAAACGCGCGAGGACGCGCAGGGCGTCGCCGAGCTGGAAGCGGTGTTCCTCAATTTCGGCCTCGGCGAGCACAGCGGCGCGCCGGGCTTCGTGCATTTCGACGCGGCGCGGCTCGATTTCGGCAAGCGGATCGCGGCGGACGTCGGGGGCGAGCGCTTCTTCGAGGGCTTCATCGGCGCGATCGGCGGGAGCTACCCGGAGCAGCGCCCGCCGGAGCTGACCATCCTGGCGGAGGACGCGCTGGCGCGGCTCCGGCTCGCTCGGCGGTCGCGCAGCTTCGAGCAGCGGAACGACGCGGAGATGCTGCGCGACATCGCCGGTGCGCATGGGCTGCGCGAGGCGATCGCGCTCGACGGGCCGACCCATGCGCTGCGCTGGCAGGTGGGGCAGAGCGAGCTTTCCCTGCTGCGGGAGCGCGCGGCCGCGCTCGATGCGCGGATCGCGCTGGAGGCGGGCGAGCTCGCACTGCGCGACGGCCCGCGGGAGGACGCGCCGATCCCGCTCTCGCGGCTGAACGAGCTGATCCGCTTCGATTGCCGCGCGGACCTGGCGGAACAGCGGAGCGCGGTCCGCGTGCATGGCTGGGACGTGGCGGCGAAGCAGGGCGTGACCGGCGAGGCGGATGCGGCGGCCGCGCGCGCGGTGGCGCTGGCGGAAGGGCGGAGCGGCGCCGAGATCATCCGCGCCGCCTGGGGCGACGCGCCGGAGGCGCTGCACCTGGAACAGCCGGCGACGGAAGGCGAGGCGCGGGCGCTGGCGGAGGCGCGGATGAAGGCGCGCGCGCGCCGCTTCGTGACCGGCCGCGGCGTGACGAGCGGGACGCCGGGCTTGCGCGTCGGGCGGAAGGTGGAGCTGCTCGACCTCGGCCCCTGGTTCTCCGGCTTGTGGGAGGTGACGGAGGTGCGGCACGGCTTCGACCAGGCGAGCGGCTTCCGCACCGAATTCGCCGCCTGCCGCGCGGCGCTGGAGCCCGGCGCATGAACGGAGCACGGCATCTGCTGCACGGCGTCTATCCGGCGCTGGTGCGCGACGTGCAGGACCCGGAGGGACAGGGCCGCGTCAGGATCGAGCTGCCCTGGCTCGGCGGCGATGCGGCGGGGGCGCAGGCCTGGGCGCGGTTGGCCACGCTGATGGCGGGGAACGGGCGCGGCACCTGGTTCATCCCGGAAGTCGGCGACGAGGTGCTGGTCGCCTTCCAGGCCGGCGATGCCTCCCGCCCCGTGGTGATCGGGGCGCTGTGGAACGGGCAGGATGCGCCGCCCGAGACGATGGACGCGCAGAACAACCTGCGTGCGGTCACCTCGCGCGCGGGGCACCGGCTGCTGTTCGACGACACGCAGGGCGCCACCAAGGTGGAGGTGGAGACGGCCGGCGGGCATCGCCTGACACTCGACGATGCGGGCGGCGGGACGGTGACGCTCGAGCACATGAACGGCGCGAAGCTCGTCATCACCGCGGCCGGCAATGTCGAGATCACGGCCAATGCCCAGGCGAAGGTGACGGCCTCGACCGTGCAGGTCTCGGCGGGGATGGTGACGGTGGATGCGGGGATGAGCCGCTTCTCCGGCGTCGTGCAGTGCGACACGCTGATCACCAACGCGGTGATCAGCGCGAGCTACACGCCGGGCGCGGGGAATGTCTGGTGATGCCGCTGGACACGCCCCGCCGCCGGCTGACGATTCCCGCGCCGCGCCGCGAGGCGAACGAGATCCTGTTCGCCGCGGCGCCCTTCTTCCTGCGCGGCACGGCGCCGGCGGCGGAGGCGGCGCCCCCGCTGCTGTCCTTCGACGGCGCGGATTTCATGGAGCGCTTCGCGGCGGTGGCGAAGGGCGCGGCGCCGCCGGCGCTGCTGCCCTGGCGCGACTGGGCGGAGCCGCCGCGCGGCGTGCTGGATGGCGCGGGGCGCGCCCGCTACCCCGCTTCGCTGAAGCGCGCCCTGCCGGTCGCGGTGGAGCATGAGGCGGGGCTCGATGCGGATGGCGTGCCGCAGGGCGATCCGCCCTGGCTGCGGAAGCTCTACCTGCCGCTGCACCAGCGCTTCACGCTGATCGCGTTCGACCTGGTGTGCCGCAGGCTCGGCCTGCCGCCGGTGGATCGCGCACGGGTGCTCGGCGCGGGGGCGGTGGTGCGGCGGCTGCGGCCGGATGCGGCGCGCGCGCGGTGGGAGGATTGGATCAGCGCGGACGGGCAGCGCGGCGTGTGGACGGAACTCGCGCTGCCGATCGAGGCGCTCGATCCGGAGGCGCTGGCGGGCGCGGCCTATGCGGGGCAGGAGGTGGCGCTGCGCGCGCGGCTCGGGCTGGAGGCCGGCGCGCCCTTGCCGGCGGCCCTCGACAGCGCGCGGCTGATGGCCATGGCGCCCGAACTCGGCGGCGGGCGGACGACGCTGCACGGCTATCTGCCGGTGATGTCGCGCGCCGAGCAGGCGGCGGAGAGCGCGGGCGCCTCGCCGGCGGCGCTGGTGCTGGCGCTGCAGGCGCGCGCGGCGGCGACCGGGGCGGCGCTGGTGGCGAGCGCGCCGGCGCTCGGGGCGCAGGTGGCGCCGGCGCTGTCGGAATTGCTGGCGGAGACGGTGGTGCCGCCGCGGCCCTCGGCGGCGAGCATCGCCAATGCCTGGACCCAGGTGCGCGGCTTCAGCAGCGTGACGCAGCCCGTCGCGCCGGGCGGCGCGGAATCCGGCGCCGCGCTGGCGCTGGAACGCGCGATGCGGCGGCTGCTCGCGCTCGGCTTCGCCGCGCTCGCGCCGGCGCAGGTGGAGGGGCCGGCGATCACGCCGGATGCGCCGGAGAGCGCGACCGGGTGGCTCGATCGTGCCGTGTTCGCGCTGAACGCCGAGGCCGGCGGGCCGGGCGACAAGACGGCTTCCTTCGGCTCTGGCTGGGGCGCGGAATGCGTGCTCGCGCGCGGCGCCTCCTGGCGGGTGCTGTTCTTCGAGCGCCTGCACCAGCTTTCGGAGGCGCTGGTCGCGGGCGCGGCGATCGTGCCGCCGGTGGCGGGGCAGCCGGCGCGGCTCGATGGCGACGATCTCGGCGTGCTGCTGCTCTGCGCGCTGCTCCGGCTGCGCGTGCTGCGGATGGCGCTGGCGGCGACCCTGCGGCGGCAGGCCTACGGGGCGGGCACGGACATGACGGCGCTGACGCTGGTGCAGCAGGGCGTGCCCGCGGCAACCCCCGGCGCGATCGGGCAGGAGATCGCGGCGATCCTGGCGCTGGAGGCCTGGCGCGGCACGCCGGAGGCGCCTGCCTGGCCGCCGTTGGATGTGGCGACGCCGCCTGGCTCGGGCGACCGGCGCGCGGCGCGGGCACATGAGGCGGCGCGCGCGCTGGAGGAGGCCTTCGCGGATTTCGAGGCCGCGGCGGCGCCGGCGGGCAGCGCCTTCGACGAGGAGCAGAACGGCCGGCTCGATCAACGCGCGGGGCAGCTTGCGGTGCGGCTCGGCCCTGGCATGCCGGCGATCCGCGCGCAGGGGATCGAACTGCGGGAGCAGCCGGCGCGGGGGCTGTTCGGGCTGCCGGGGGCGGCGCCGAACGCCGCGGCGCTCGGCCCGCTCGGTGGCGCGATGGCGGCGCGCTACGCGGGCCAGGCAGTGGCGGTGCGCGTGGCCCGCGACGAGGCGCGGGTGCCGCGCCCGCGCTACGACCATGAAAGCCTCTACGCGGTGTGGTGCTGGGTGCGCGTGGCGGGGCGCGACGCCTGCGAGAAGGAACGCCTGGTCTGGACGCGGCCGACCGAGCCCTTCTCGCTGGCCGAACCCTCCGACCTGCTCGGCGCGAAGCCCGCCGTTGTGCAGCTGCCGGACATCCCGAAGCTGATCCGCGACATCCCGCGCATGGCCAAGGCCCGCGCCCGGCCGCTGGCCGCCTTCGCCGCGCCGGCGGACAGCAGCTACATCACCGGCGAGGCGCCGGAGGACACGAAGCGCGGCTGGGGCATCGGCTGGGTCTGTTCCTTCGGCATCCCGGTGCTGACGATCTGCGCCTACATCCTGTTCAGCATCATCTTCGCCATCCTGATCGTGCTGCCCGGCTTCTTCTGGATGCTGCTGCTGAAGCTCTGCCTGCCCGTCCCGAAGAGGTCGTCATGAGCGGGCTGCGCGGCGTGCGGCTGCCGCTGGTCGGGCCCGCGGGCTGGGGCTGGATCCACGATCCCGAGGCCGCCGACCAGGCGGTGCGCGCGGTGCTGCTGACCGAGCCGGGCGAGCGGCTGCACCGCCCGCTGTTCGGCGCGGGTCTGCGGCGCTTCCTGTTCCGGCCCAACAGCCTCGAGACGCGCACGCTGATCCGCCGCGCGATCGAGGAGGCGATGGCCCGCGACCTGCCGCGCGTGAAGCTCGATGCGGTGGAGATCGCGACCGCGCCGCGTGAGCCGGAACGGCTCGAGATCACGGTGCGCTTCCATCTACCGGGCGCTGCGGCGCCGGCGGCGGTCGCGGTCGGGCTTTCGCTGGCGGGAGAGAACTAGGCCATGCCGATCCAGCCGCCGATCCTCGATGGCCGCGACTGGCAGCAGCTGCGCGACGAGCTCGTCCGCCGCATCCCGGTGCATGCGCCGGAATGGACGGACCGTTCGCCGGCCGATCCCGGCATCGCGCTGCTCGAGCTGTTCGCGCATCTGGGCGAGGGGCTGCTCGGCAGCCTGAACCGCGCGCCGGAAGCGGCCCAGGCGGCCTTCCTCGACCTGCTGCAATGGCCGCCGCGCGCGGCCGAGCCGGCGCTCGCGCAGCTTCGGCTGATGCTGCCGAAGGGCGGCATCGAGCCGGAGACGCCCGATTTCTCGCCCACCCTGCCGCGGCTGGAATGCGCTGCCGGCGAGGTCGGCTTCGAGGTGGAGGAGGAGGTCACCGTCCTGCCCGTGGAGGTCATGGGCTTCGTCAAGGCACGCCATGCGGAAGCGGTACCGCCGGAGGGGACGGAGGCGGTGAACCAGCTGTTGGAATCGCATCTCGGCAAGGCGCCGGGAACGCTCTCGGCCTACCGCGCGCTGCCGATGCCCGCCGTGCAGGGCGGCGCGATGCCGCCGCCGACGAGCACCGCGGGCACGCTCGACCAGCGCATCTGGCTATGCCTGCTCGCGCCCGAGGACGCGCTGGCGACGCTCGCGCCGCGGCCGCCGGCGGAGGCGCTCGCGGTGCTGCGCGAGCGCATCGCGGGGCGGGTGCTGAACCTCGCGGTGCGCAGCGACGATGCGCTGTGCGGCCCGGCCGATGCGCTGCGCTGCCCCGATCCGGGCCAGCGCGCGGCAGCCTGGCCGATCCGGGCGGAATGCTCGACGGGGCGGTTCCGCGGCGCGGCGAAGCGCGTGGACCACGCGCTCTACGAACGCCTGGCCATCGTGCAGGACGGGACGGAGGGGCTGACGCGATCGGGGACGCTGCGGCTGCGCCTGCCCGATCTCCGGGGCGGCCTGCCGGTGCTCGGCGACTGGACGGCGGCGAGCTTCGATCCGCCGGACGAGGATCTGCTCGGCGTGGGGCCGCTGCCGCCCCGGCTCGACGACCCGAAGCTCGCCTCGCGCGTGCTGGGCTGGATCGTGCTGCGACGGAAGGAGGCCGCGCATCCGCCGATCCGGCTGCGCCTGGTCGAAGGCAATGGCGTGGCGGCGGTGCAGGCGGTGACGATGCCGCCCGAGGCGCTGGGCCATGGCGAGGCCCGGCCGGGACAGCAGGCGCGGCTCTCCCGCCCGCCGGTGATCGCCGGGACCGAGCTCGTGCAGGTGCGCGGCGCGATCGGGTGGGAACGCTGGACGCGCGTGCCGGATTTCGCGGAGGCCGGGCCGGACGATGCGGTCTATGTGCTGGATGCGACGGCGGGCGTCGTCACCTTCGGCGACGGGCTGCATGGGCGGATGCCGCTGCCCGGCGAGGCGATCCGCTGCCTCGGCTATCGCAGCGGCGGCGGCGTGCGGGGCAACGTGCCGGCGGGCGCGATCGGGCGCGTGCGCAACGGGCGCGTGGCGCTGCGCGTGGCGAACGCGCTGCCCGCGGAAGGCGGGCGCGACGCGGAGACGCTGGCCGAGGCGACGCGGCGCATCCCGAAGCTGCTGCGCAGCGGCGAGCGCGCGGTGGCGGCGGAGGATTTCGTGACGCTGGCGCTGGAGACGCCCGGCGTGCTGGTGGGGCGCGCGCATGTGCTGCCGCGCCACAAGCCGCATGAACGCGCCGAGGGCGTGCCGGGCACCGTCACGCTGATCGTGCTGCCGGCGCAGGACGAGGCGACGCCGGAGACGCCGACTCCGGACCGCGAGATGCTGCGCCGCGTCTGCGCGCATCTGGAGCCGCGGCGGCTCGTCACCACGGAGCTGTTCGTCACGCCGCCGGAGTATGTGCCGGTGGATGTCTCCATCGCCGTCGAGGCCGAGCCGGGGATGGGCGGGGAGACGCTGACGCGCTGGGTGGAGCTCGCGCTGCGCCAGCACCTCGCGCCGCTGCCGCCCTACGGGCCCGATGGCGCCGGCTGGCCCTTCGGCCGCGCGGTGCGCGACCGCGACATCGAGGCCGCGGCGCTGCGCGTTCAGGGCGTGCGGCTGGTGAACGAGGTGATCGTGGAAGGCGAGGCGATCGGGCCCGACGGGGCACGCACGCCGGCCGAAGGCAGCGTGCCGATGCGGGCCTGGCAATTGCCGGTGCTGCGGAGCGTCGGCGTCACCATCGGCGAGAAGGCGGCGCCGATCGCGCCCGAGCCGCCGCCGCCGCTCGACGGGCTGCCGGTGCCGGTCGAGCAGGAGAGGTGCTGATGGCCGCACCCGGCTTCCTGCACCTGACGGGACGGGCCATGTGGTCGCGCTGCGACCATGCGGCGACACGCATCGAGGGCCAGCCCGCGCGGGTGACGCTGGCGACCGCGGCCTCGGTCGGCGTGGCGGCGCCAGCGCCCGATCTCGCGGCGTGGCGCGCGGCGATGGGGAGCGCGGTGGTGCTCGACTGCCCGCCCGATCTCTGCGCGGGCGCGGCGACGGTGCTGGCGGATGCGACGCGCGGGCTATTCGTGCTGCGCGAGGGCGCGTGGCGGTCGCTCGACCTGCCGGCGGCGCTGGTGGCGGCCGCGGCGCTGGAGTTCGCACCGATCGCGCCGCCGCCCCCCGCCGCGCCGCCACGCGGCATCGCGCGCGATCCGCGCGGGCGGGCCTGGGTGCTGGATGCGGCGCCGCCGGCGGTGCGGGTGCTCGGCGCCGATCTGCGGGTGGCGGCGCGGCTGAAGCTGCCGGCGGATGCGCGACCCTTCGCGATCGGCTGCGCGCGCTGGGGCGCGATCGTCGCGGACGAGGCGGCACCGCGCCTTTTCGTGCAGGGCTGGGGCGGGGCCTGGCGGGGGGTCGCGCTGCCGGGCGCGCCGCTGGCCGTCGCGGCCGATCCGCGCTTCGACGCGGCGGTGGTGGTGCTGGACGGCGCGCGCATCGCGCTGTTCGCCGGGGCGGGCGCGCCGGCGATCCTGCCACTGCCGGCGCTGCGGCATCCGTTGCATGCGCTGATGCTCGCGCCCGATCGCGTGCTGGTCGCGGATGTGGCGGGCGCGCCGGGGGCGGCGCTGCCGACGCGCTTCACCGAGTTCCTGCTGACGCCGGCGGGGCCGGAGGCGGAACGCGGCTTCGCCCTGCGCGGCTTCGACGGAAGGGCGCTGTGGCTGGACGCGGAAGGCCGCGCCTTCGGCACGACCGCGACCGGCGCGCGCCGGCTCTACGCCGAGGCACCGCGCTTCGCGACGGACGGCGTGGTGGAGACCTTCGCGCTCGATTCCGGCGTCTTCGCCTGTGTCTGGCACCGGCTGTTCCTCGATGCCTGCCTCCCGCCAGGGACGGAGATCAGCGTCGAGGCGCGGACCACGGACACGCTGCCGCCGCGCGACCTGCGCCGCGCGCCGCGGCCGCCGGCCGATCGCGCGACGCCGCTGCCGGCGGACGCAGCCTGGCCGCCGCTCGGGACGCTGGCGGCCGGCGAACAGGTGGGGTGGGCGCCGGTCGGGCTGCTCGATCCGCGCCCGGCCTTCGCCGACACGCCCGATCCGCCCTTCACGAAGGCGCTGCCGAGCGAGGACCGGTTCCGCACGGCACGCGGCGAGGCCGCGGCGCCGCCGGCGGCGATGGTGACCCTGGAAGGGCTGATCAAGGCGCCGCCGGGGCGCTGGCTGTTCCTGCGGATCACGCTGCGCGGCACGGCGCGGCGCGCGCCTTCGCTGTTCGCGATCCGCGCGACCTGCCCGCGGCCCTCGCTGATGGATCTGCTGCCGGCCTATTGGCGCGGCGATCCGGTGGCGGCCGAGGCGAGCGAACGGGCGCTCGCGCTGTTCGAGGGATTCACCACCGAGACGGCGCAGCGCATCGCCGCACTCCGCCTGCTGTTCGGCGCGACGACGACGCCGCGCGAGGCGCTGGATTGGCTCGGCGGGTTCCTCGCGCTCAGCTTCGATGCGCGCGTGGCGGAGGATGTGCGGCGGAGTCTGCTCGCGGAGGCCGCAACGCTGTGGCGGCGCCGCGGCACGGCGGCGGGGCTCGCGCGGCTGCTCTCGATCCTGGCCCGCGCGCCGGTGCAGATCATCGAGGGATACCGGCTGCGGCGCGCGCGGGTGGCGGCGATCGGCGGCGTGGTGCTGGGGCCGGCGGCGCAGATCGGCGACCATGACGGCGACGAGGAGGCCAGCGAAGCCTGGGAGGAGGCGCTGGCGCTGAAGCACGCGGCGCTCCGCCTGCGGCGCGCGGCGGTGCGGGCGGAGGGTGGGGCCCCCTGCCCCGCCGAGGAACCGCTGCAACCGCTCGATCCCGATCCGCTGATCCGCTTCCACCGCCGCTTCGCGCATCGCTTCACCGTGCTCGTGCCGGCGCATCGCGACGCCACGCTCGAAGCGGTGCTGGAACTCGCGACCGAGACGCACAAGCCGGCGCACACGATCCACACGCTCTGCTGGCTGGATGCGGGCTTCCGGCTCGGCGCGGGAAGCCTGGCGGGGATCGCGCGGATCGGGCCGCGCCCGGGGTTCGCGCCCGGGGTGATCGGGCGCGCGCCGCTCGGCGCGGGGCGCACCATCGGGCGCGCGGGGGTGGAGGATCGTTTCCGTCTCGGCGCCACGGAAATCAGGCAAGGGGTTCGATGGCCATGAGCGAGACCGCCACGCTTTTCGCGCCGCTCGAGGACAGCGATCCGGCGACGCCGGGCGATCCCTTCACGCGGCTGCGCTACAGCTACGGGCAGTTGCTGGGGGCGGAGGATTTCAGCGCCGAGCAGCGCTACCACCTGCTGCGCGAACGGCTGATCCTGGCTTCGCTGCATGGGCACGGGACCGTGTGGGGGCTGCGCGTCGCGGCGCGCGAGGATGCGGTGAACAACACCGTGCAGCTCACCTGCGCGCCGGGGCTCGCGGTGGATGCGCTCGGGCGGCTGATCCATGTCGGGCAGGAGGTCTGCCTGGACGCGACGGGGCTCGCGTTGGCGCCCTTCTGGTCGGAGCTGGCGGCGCCCCCGGGCGCGGCGGACGGCAGCCGCGCGCGGCGGGCCTTCGTGGTGCTGAGCTACCGCGCCTGCCTCGCCGAGGAGGTGCCCGCGATCGCGCCGCCCTGCGCGGATGGGAGCGAGGGGCTCGCGGCGTCGCGCATCCAGGATCGCTGGCGGCTCTGCCTGATGGCCGAGGCGCCGCCCGATCCGCATGAGCTGGCGCGCGACGCGCTGCCGGACGGGGCGACGCTGCGCGCGCGGCTGCTCGCGCGCGTCCTCGATCCGCCGGCAAGCCTCGCACGGCTCTGGCAGGAGGGCGAGGAGGCTTCGCTGCTGCTGGCCACCGTGGACCTGGAGCCCGTCGGCGATCCGGCGGAGGCGACGCGGGTGGTCGCGGGGCCGGACAATGCGGTGCGCGCGATCCTGCCGGATGCGCAGGGGGTCGCGGCGCTGGTCTCGGGCGCGCGGCTGGTCGGCGCGGCAGGCGCGGCGGCCTTCCAGCTGCTCGGCGCGACCGCGGCCTCGGACGGAACGCGGGTGACGGTGACGGCGCGCTTTTCCGCCCCGCCGGCGGCGGCGAGCGTGACGGCGCAATCGCTCCGCGTGCTGCGCTTCGATGCGGCGACGGGCTGGAGCGAGCCCGCGGTGCTGAACCGGACGGCCAGCGGCGACGAGGTCGCGATCGAGCTCGACGAGGACTGGACGGCGCCGACCACCTGGCAATTGCTGGCCGTGGGTGGCGGCGCGATGCCGCTGCTCGACACGGCGGGCCGGCCGCTGCGCGGCGTCGCGGGCGAGGCGCCCGGGCACGACGCCAGCCTCGTGCAGACCTTCACCCCGTGACGGAGCGCCAGCGATGAGCACGAGCCTGTTCCAGGCGAAGATGTTGCTGGCCTTCGCCAAGCGGATCGAGAATCCGAACGCCCCGCTCACCGCGGCGGAGGAGGCGGCCCTGGCCGCGGTGATGGCCGAGGGGAAGGACCAGGGCGGCTTCCCCGCCGGCGCGCCGGGCGATGCGCGCGGGACGAATGCGCTCCGGCGGAGCAACTGGTTCAACGGCCGGATGCTGACCGCCGAGGCGCTGCGGCGGCAGGACAGCTATTGGGACACGCGCGCGCGGCTCGGCGCGCATCTGCTGATGCCGGGGGTGGCGCATGGTCTCGGCATCTCGGGCACGGGGCTCAATGCGATGCCGGTGGTGGAGGACCGCGCCGCGCCGCCGAGCACGGGCGGCTTCGGCAAGGCGCAGAAACTCACGCTCTCGCCCGGGCTCGCCTTCGATCATGTGGGGCGGCCGATCCTCGTCTCGCAGCCCTTCGACTTCACGCTGGAACAGCTCGTCACGCTCAGCGCGAAGCAGCCGCGACGCGTGGCGCCGGGGGGTGTGGACTTCGCGCCCTGCGTCTGCCTGGTGCCGGAGCCGGCGGGGCCGAGCGGCGGCACGCCCGCGGTGCGGCCGGGGCCCTATCTGCTCGTCATCGAGCCGGGCGAGGTGCCGGAGGGCGAGGCGAAGCGGCATGGCGAGGCCTGCGCGGGGCCGAAGCCCGTGACCTGCGAGGCCGAGAGCTGGCGCGGCGCCTTCGGCCTCTCGCTCGCGCGCGTGCCGCTGGAACTGCCGGAGGAGGAGGGGCTCAACACCGCCTGGGCGCTGCGCGGCACGCTCTCGGCCTGGTGGTTCGACGTGTTCGAGCATTCGCTGATCAAGCGCTGGGACCCGGACTTCGCGCGCGATGCCGGCTTCCGCCGGCCGGGCGGGCCGGGGCGGCACGAGGCGGGCGCGGTCGCGCTCGCGATGGTCTGGCTGGGCACGGATGGCTCGGCGATCTTCCTCGATCCCTGGATCCCGCGCCGTTCGATCAGCGCGACGCCGGGCGAGGACTGGCACCGCACGCGCTTCGGCGCGCCACCCCGCGCGGCGGCCTGGGCGCGCATCCACCAGTTCCAGGCGATGCTGGCCGAGAGCGTCGCGATCCGCGGCGTGGCGGATGCGAAGATGGGTGGGCTCAACCTGTGGCAGCGCGGCTTCCGGCACATCCCGCCGATCGGCTTCCTGCCGCTCGACCCCGCCGCGATCGGGCGCGACCGGACGGGCAGCACGGGCAATGCCGCGCTCGACCGGCTGATCGAGGCGGCGGGCGGGCGGATCGCGCTGGTCTCCGGGCTGGTCGCGGCGGCGCGGCAGCAGGCCTTCGCCCATTTCAAGGGCACCAATGTCCTGCCCTATTGCGTCGTCGCGCTGCATGACGACGACGTTCTCGAGGATCTGTCGAACGTGTTCGACAAGGACCCGGTGCAGGTCACGCGGCGCGCGCCGCGCGAGGCGCGCATCGAGGAGCGCGAGGTGGTGCGCGTGGCGCCGGCCAATGCCTTCCTCGACCGGCTGGGCGACATCTTCGATGTGCTCGGGCTCGATGAGCTGGTGAACCGGCGCACCGAGATCGTGAAGGTGGTGATCCCGCTGCAGGGGCTGACGCGCGCGCATCCGGTGCTCGGCGTGGTGGCGGAGGATGCGCGCGACCAGCTCGGCGCCTGGCTCGGGAGCGAGCCGCCCTCCTGGTACCACCGGGAGGCGCGGATGGTGGAGGCGAGCAACCTCGCGGGGCTCCGCCAGCGCATCCCGCTCGAGATGCTGCCGCGGCATTTCGCGGTCTATGTGAAGCAGCGGATGGTGCTGCTGGAAGTGCTGGTGGTGATCCTGGAACTGCTCCAGGCGCTGGTCGTGCTGGCGCGCGACGTTCAGCGGGACGCGCGGCTCGAGAAGGGCCAAGGCGCGCAGGGCCTGGCGACGACCGAGCAGTACCGCCAGGCCTTCCAGGCCCAGCCGGCCGAGAAGCGCGCGCTGGCGCAGGCGGCCCTGCAGGAGCCGGTGGTGATGAACGCGGTGGCGAAGGCGGCGACGCTCGCCTCGGCCGATCTCCGCGTGCCGGCGCGCAACGCCGCCTTCGCGGAGGCCGTCGCGGCGCAGGAGCAGGCCCTTGTCGCGACGGTGCCGGATGCGGAGCTGCGCGCGAAGCTCGCGCTGGATCGCACGGCGGATGCCTATGCCGCCGAGCATCCGGGCTTCGCGATCACGCAGATCCTCGTCGCGGTGCAGCCGCCCGAGGCGGCGAAGCGCACCATCGAGGAGATCCGCTTCCAGGGCGCGCAGCTGCCGCTGCGCGAGGCGAGCGGGACGATCGCGCAGGGAACCGTCGCCGACCGCGTCGCCGGCGGCATCGAGGTGTTCGAGAAGCCCGAGGCGACCATCGCCTTCGGCGCGATGCGCGAGAGCCTCGCGGCGAAGGATGCCAGTGCCTATGTCGCGGATGCGCCGGCCGGGCTGAAGGCGGCCGAGCTGCTGGCGAAGCCGCCCGAGGAGGCGGCGCGGCTGCTCGGCGGGCCGGAGAAGCTCGACGCCTTCACCGTGGCGGTGGCGAAGGAGCGCGAGGCGGCGCTGGTCGCGGCGAAGGCGGTGGCCGAGGCGCCGCCGGTCGCGGTCGCGGTGAAGCTCGGCGGCGCGACGGAGACGGAGGCGCTGGCCGAGATCGCCAAGGCGCGCGCCGCGACGACCGATGCGAAGGAGATCGCGGCGCTGGATGGCGCGGCGGTGATGGTGCGCACGCTCGGCGTGGAGCGCAGCCTGTCGCTCGCGCGCGGCGTGAAGGGCTGAGCGCGTGGCGGCGCCGCAGGTCGCGATCGGGCGGCTGGCGACGCGAGTGACGCTGCCCGCGCCGGAACTTGCCTTCGCGGCGCGGCGCCTGCTGGACGAGGCGGTGCCGCGGCTGGGACCGGCGCTGGACCGCGCGCTGGCGGCGGCGGGTTTCGACGATGCGGCGGTGCTCGCGCTGCCGAAGCTGCGGATCAGGCTCGACCTGCAAGGGGAGGTGAGCGCGGCGGAACTGGCCGAGGCCTGGGGCCAGGCGGCCGCGCGGGCGATCCTGGCGGCGCTGCCGCGGGCGCAGGCCGGCGACTACGGCGCGGCCTGGCGCGACGGCTGGGGCGCGGAGGCCGCGATCCTGCGCGCGGTGCTGGCCGACGAGACGGCACCCTGGTGGACGGCGGAGTTCGGGCTCGATCCCGCCCGGCCGCTGCTGGCGCAGGTGCTGGCGCGCTGGGTGGCGCGGGATGCGGCAGGCGCGGCGTGGCGGATGGCGGGGCTGCTGGAAGCGGGTGTGCCGGCGCGGTGGCTGCCCGAGGCAGCGCAGTCCGAAGCCTTGGCGCGCGCGCTGATGGTGGCGCTGGGCGCGCGGCTGGCGCTGCTCGGGGAGGCGGCGGCGCGGCGCGGCGCGGAGGGCGGCGCGGCGGCGGTGGCGCCGGCGACCACGCCGCCGGAGGACGCGGCACGCGTACCGGCGGCGGACGCGGCGCTGCTCGCGGCGCTGCCGGCCTCGCTCCGCGCGGCGCTGGCCGACATGCCGCCGGACCGGCGCGCGCCCTGGCTCATCGCGGCGGTGCTGCGCCAGGCGCCGCGCTTCGCGCCGCTGCTGCCGGCGCTGCTGGCGCGGCTCGCGGCAATGCCGGCGGCGGCGATCCGCGCGGCGCATCCGCGCGACACGGCGGCGGTGCCGGCCGAGGACGCGGCGGCCGAGGTGTGGTGCGGCGGGCTGCTGCTGCTGATCCGCCCGCTTGCTTCGCTGCATCCTGGATGGCTCGAGCTGGGGAACGCGCTGCCGCCGCGCCTGCTGACGCTCGGGCTGCTGGCGCTGCGGCGGATCGCGGCGCCGCTGCCGCCGGCGGCGCGGCGCGCGGCGCTCGAGCGGGACCGGCCGCTGCTCGCGCTGTTCGCAGGCGTGGCGCCGCCGGAGGGCCCGCTCGAGGAAGCGCCCCTGCCCTTCGCGGCGGAGGCGGAGGATGCGCTGGCGCGCATCCTCGCGGCGTTGCCGGACGGTGTCGCGCATGCGCCGGGCGCGCTGCGGCGGGCCTATGGGCGCGATCCCTTCGCGGCGGATCGCGCAACCGGCCTGCTCTGCCGACTGCTGCTGCGGCCGGGGCGGCTGCATTTGGAGGAGGAGGCGGCGCGGCTCGACTGGCCGGCGGATTTCGCGGACCTCGCGCTGCGCAAGGCGGGGTGGGACCTCGATCCGGGCTGGGTGCCGTGGCTCGGGCGCCGGATCGCCTTCCGCTACGGCGCGCCATGAACCGGATCGCGACGCAGCACGAGGCGGCGCCGGCCGAGATGCTGCTGGCCAATGCGGCAGCGCGCGTCGCGCTGCATGGCGGCGCGGGCGATGCGGCGGCGCTGGCGGCGGCGGAGGCGGCGCTGCTCGACCTTTTCGCGGTGAGCGCGGCGCCGCTGGCGCGGCTCGCGCGGGCGGCGCGGCTCTCGGCCTTCGATCTCGATCTCCTCGGGCTCGCGCTGCTGCCGGCGCTGGACGACCGCGCGGCGGAGGCGATCGAAGCGATCGCGCGGGCGCGGCGGCTCACGGCGGGGCGCGCGGCGCGGCTGCTGCTGCCCGAGGCGCATGACGCGGTGGCGCTGCGGCAGGCACTGCGGGACTCGCCGCTGTGGCGAAGCGGGCTGCTGCGCGCGGCCGATCCGGCGGTGCCGGTGGCCGAACGGCGGCTGGACCCCACGCCGGCGCTGCTCGCGGCGCTCGATGGGACCTGGCCGGAGCGGACGGCGGAGGGGTGGATCGTGCAAGCGCTGCCGGGTGCCGCGGGCGATCCCGGCAGCCTCGCGCCCGTCGCGGCGGCCATCGCCGCCTGGGTGGAGGAGCCGGCGCCGCCGCTGCTGCTGATCGAGGCCGCGCGCGCCGAGCGCGCGATGGAGGCGCTGGGCCTTGCGGCCGCGCAGGCCGGCCGCGCGGCGCTGCTGCTGCATCCGCCGCAAAGCGTGGCGCACAACGCCCCTGCCCCGCCGCCCCCTTGGGGCGAGGCGGGGGTGATCGCGGCGGCGACCGGCGCGCTCGTCGCGCTGCTGGCCGAGGACGGGATGGCGGGTCCCGCGGCGCCACCGGTCGGGCCGGTCGCCGCGATCGGGGCGGAGACGCTCGGCGGGCGGCTCGTCGCGCGGCGGCATCTCGCGGTGCCGGCGCCGCGCATGGCGGAGCAGAAGGCACGCTGGATCGCGGCACGGCCCGACCTGCCGCCGGCGGAGGCGGCCGCGCTTGCGGCGCAGAACTGGATGAGCGCCGCGGACATCGCGGCGGTGGCGGCGGCGGCCGGGGCGGTGACGCCCGATGCGCTGCTCGCCGCGCGGATGCAGGTGGCGCCGCCGCGGGCGCAGAAGCTCGCTTCGCTGCGCCCGCCGGCGGTGGCATGGGAACGGCTGGTGCTGGAGCCGGAGACGGCGGCGCTGCTGGAGCAGATCGTCGCCCGCGTGCGGCACCGCGCCACGGTGCGCGAGGAATGGGGCATGGCCGCGGGCGGCGCGGCGCTCGTCGGGCTGCTGACCGGCGAGCCGGGAACGGGCAAGACGCTGGCGGTGGAGGCCATGGCGAAGCGCCTCGGCCTGCCGCTGCTGGCCGCCGACCTCTCGCGCGTCGTCTCGAAATACATCGGCGAGACGGAGAAGAACCTGGCGGAGCTGTTCGCGGCCGCGGAGGGGTTCGGCGCGCTGCTCTTCTTCGACGAGGCGGATGCGCTGTTCGGCAAGCGCACCAGCGTGAACGACGCGCATGACCGCTACGCCAATATCGAGGTGAACTACCTGCTGCAGCGACTGGAACGCTTCGAGGGGATCGTGCTCCTGGCGACGAACCTCGCGGAAGGCATGGACGAGGCCTTCCTCCGGCGCTTCGAGGTGATCGTGCCCTTCCGCCGCCCCGGCCGCGCGCAGCGCCGCGCGCTGTGGGAGGCGCATCTGCCGGAGGCGCTGCGGGCGGCGGATCTCGACCTCGATGCGGTGGCGGCGGCGGCGGAGGTGACGGGTGGCGAGATCCGCAACGCAGCGATGGCGGCGGCCTATGCGGCGGCCGCGCAGGGCACGCGGATCGGCGCGGGGCTGCTGCGCGCGGCGCTGGCGCAGGAATTCGCCAAGGCGGGACGGCCGCTGCCGCAGGGGCTGAGGGAGGGCACCCGATGAGCCGGGCAAAGCTGCCGGTGCTGCGCGACCGGGGCCGCGAGCGCGCGGCGGATCGCGCGGCGGAGCATGGGACGGGCGCGCGCGGGCGCGCGGCGCAGGCGCCAGCGCCGGCCTCGCTCGGGCTCGGCGCGGGCGTGGCCTTGCCGGCGCGGGAGCGCGGCTATTTCGAGCGGCGGCTCGGCGCCGATCTCTCGGGCGTGCGGGTGCATGCGGAGAGCGCCGCGGCGCCGCGGCTCGGTGCGCGCGCCTTCGCGGCGGGGCGCGACATCGGCTTCGCGCCGGGCGCCTATGCGCCGGGGACGGAAGCGGGGCGCAGGCTGCTCGGGCATGAACTCGCGCATGTCGTGCAGCAGGGCGCTTCGGGGCCGGCGGTGCAGTTGCAGGATGCGGGGGGCGGATCGGACGCGGCGGAACGCGCGCTGGACGCCGCCTGGCGCGCGGCGCAACGGACCGAGGCGATCCAGAACTTCGTCTTCCGGCCGCTGGAGCGGCACTTCACGCGCGAATGGAACGCGCTGGAGGGCTGGCAGCAGGGCGCGCTGATCGGGCAGGGCACGCTGATGTACACCCTGGCGCTCGGCGGGATGCTCGGCTCCTCCTCCGGGCGGTCGCTGCTCTCGGATGTCAATCTCGTCGCGCCGCTCTCCTTCGTGCCCTATGCGACGCTGCAGGATTTCCGCTTCATCCTGCCGGCGACCGAGAACGACCCGCTGCTGTTCCGCGCCGGCTTCGACGCGGGCGACCTGCTCGGGCTCGCGCGCGGGCATGCCGACTGGGTCGCCGACATGTCGCTGCGCTTCGACATCACCTGGGCGACGAATAACGAGGGCGATGTCTGGGTGCAGGGCTTCCAGACGCGCTGGTCGCCGGTGCCGGGGATGGACCTCTCGGTCGGCACCGGCGTCGGGCTGCCGGGCACGCCGAGCTACGGCGTGGGCGGCATGATGATGTTCGACATGACGAAGCTGCCCTTCATCCCCGCGCCGGTGCGCTACATCCTCGGCGGCGCGGCACCGGAGTAGCGCATGGGCAGCACCCACGCCCCGCTCGCCGAGAAGGCCGCCCCGCGCGTGGCGGTGGGTCACGCGCATGATCCGGAGGAGCGCGAGGCCGATCGCGTCGCGGCGATCCTGACGGCGCCGGCAAAGCTCGGCTGCTCGGCCTGCGCGGCCGGCGCCGCCCCCTGCCCTGCCTGCGCCGGCTCCGCCGCGAAGCTCAGGCGGAGCGCGCTGGCACAGGGGCCGGCGAGCGCGCCGGCCAGGCCGCTGCACGGCGCGGGCGCGCCGCTGCCGGCGGCGACGCGGCAGCGCTTCGAGCGGCGGCTCGGCGTCGATCTCGGCGGCGTCCGGCTGCATCGCGGGGCGGAGGCAGCGGCGGCGACTGCGGCGGTCGGCGCGCGCGCCTTCGCGCTCGGCCGCGACATCGCCTTCGGCGCGCGCGCGCCGGCGCCGGAAAGCGCGGAGGGCGAGAGGCTGCTGGCGCATGAGGTCGCGCATACGGTGCAGGCCGGCGCGGCGACGACGCTGCGGCGCGCCAACGACTTCACCATCCGCGGCCTCTCCCCGCGTGCCGCGAGCGATCCCGGAACGATCTATTTCGACTTCGCGAGCGCCACGCTCGAAGCCTCGGAGCAGGCGAAGATTCCCGCGCTGGCGGCGCCGCCGACCAGGCGCCTGACGCTGTTCGGCTATGCCAGCGAGGAAGGCTCCGCGGCCTCGCGCACCGCGATGACGGGGCGGCGGATCGGCAGCGTGGACAGCGCGCTCGCCGGCGCCGGGCATACGGCGCAGCGCGATCCGCGCGCCGACATCACGCGCGGCGAGGGCAACCTCGACTACCGCAGCATGCGCTCGGTCGCGGTGGTGCCGACGCCGGTCGGTGTTGCCGCGCCGCCGCCGGTCTCGCCGCTCGGCTCCGGCGCCTGCACCATGGCCATCCCCTGCGGCACGAGCTTCAACAACGCCATCGGCCTCGCCCTGGTGCAGGTGATCGCGGCCAAGGCGCAGGTGGACCTGCCGACGCCGGCGGCGGCAACGCAGGTCGCGACGCTGTTCCCCGGCACGCCGGTCGCGCAGATCCAGGGCAACATGGCGGGGCTGCTGACCGAACTCAGCGGCCTGCCGGCCAACCACCGCTGCCACGACTATCCCTGCGACGCCGCCTGCGATCGCCCGGCCTATGCCGATCCCTCGACGCACATGATGACGCTCTGCCCCGACTTCGTGAACAGCACCGACCTGACGGAGAACGCGACGCTGCTGATCCACGAGGCGCTGCACATGGTCACCGGGCTGACGACCATCGACTTCGCCTATCGGCGTAGCCGCTTCATCGACTTCATCCCCGGCACGCAGTCGCAGACCAACACCGACAGTTTCGTGCTGCTGGTGATCCGCCTCTCGGGCAGCACGGCCGCCGGCCCGCCCGCCGATCCGGTGGGCAGCCTCGCCGCCGGCGAGCAGCTTCCGGCACGGCGCGCGCTGGCCTTCGCCGAGCAATGGCTGCTGGAGGCGGACTGGCGGATGAAGCTGCTCTATGAGGGGATCAAGGCCAATCGCGGCAGCGCGAGCGGCTGGACCCAGGGCAGCGCGCCGGCCGCGGAGGCCCGGATGCAGCGCGCGATCGCGGCGACCTTCGGGCTCACCGATCCAGGCGCCGCGCCGCACGCGACGGCGCCGACCCAGGCCGACCAGGAGATCGTCGCCGGCCTCGCCGACCGCTACCGGCGGATGATGTTCGCGCTGTGGACGCGGCCGATCACCGCGACGAACGGCGCGGCGGATGCCTGGGGCGCGGGGCTCGGCAATGCCGTGGTGCTCTCGCCGGCGTTCTTCGCGCTCTCGGCGCCGGACCAGGTGCTGCGGCTGATCGAGCTGATGGCGGGCTCGCTCACGACCTCCGACGTTCCGGCGACGCGACGGCGGGACTATGCGACGGGGGCGCAGCTGATCTGGCGGCAGGCCGGCAGGACGGGACCCTGAACCGCTACCCGTAGGCGAGGCCGGGCAGCCAGGTGGCGAGGCCGGGAAAGAGGCACAGCAGCAGCACGCCGAGCAGCAGCGCGCACCAATAGGGCAGCGCGGCGCGCGCGGCGTCGGGCAGGCGGACCTCGCCGCCGGTGATGCCGGTCAGCACGAAGAGGTTCATCCCCACCGGCGGCGTCAGCATGCCGACCTCGATCATCAGCGTGACGACGACGCCGAGCCAGACCGCGTCGAAGCCGACGCCGGTCAGCAGCGGAAAGACCAGCGGCAGCGTCATGATCATCATGGAAAGCCCGTCGAAGAAGCAGCCGAGGCCGAGATAGACGAGCACGATCACGCCGAGCAGCGCCCATTTCGAGAGGCCCCATTCGCCGATCGCCTGGAGCATCTGCTGCGGCAGGCCGAGCATGCTGACCGCCTGCGCCAGCACCAGCGCGCCGACGAAGACCATCGCGATGACGGCGAAGATGCGCGCGGTACCGAGCAGCGCCTCGGCGAATTTGCGCGGCGTGAGATCGCCGAGGGTGAAGCCGAGCAGCGCCGCGGCGGCGACGCCGACGCCGGCCGCTTCCGTCGGCGTCGCGAGGCCGGCGAAGAGCGTGCCGAGCACCGCGCCGATCAGCAGCACGAGCGGCAGCACGGCGGGCAGGCCGCGCAGCGCCTCGCGCCAGGGCGGCCGCTCGGTCTCGGGCGCGAGTGCCGGGTTGCGGAGCGAGGCCCAGAGGATCCAGAGCATGAAGAGCCCCGCCATCATGAGCCCGGGCAGCACGCCGGCGAGGAAGAGCCGGCCGATCGAGGTGTCGGTCAGCGCGCCATAGATCAGCAGCGCGAGCGAGGGCGGGATGAGCAGGCCGAGCGTGCCGCCGCCGGCGAGGCTGCCGACCACCGCGGCACGGTCATAGCCGCGGCCCTTGAGCTCGGGATAGGCGACGGAACCGACGGCGGCGGCGACCGACATGGAGGAGCCGGAGACGGCGCCGAACACGGTGCAGACGGCGATGTTGGTGTGCAGCAGCCCGCCGGGAAGCCGCGCGAAGAAGGGTGCGAGCGCACGGTAGACGCCGCGCGCGAGGCCGGAGGCGACGAGCACCTCGCCAAGCAGGATGAACAGCGGCACGGCCGTCAGCGTGAACTCGTTGAGCACGTTCCAGACGGTCTGCACGCCGAGCCGGGTGGCGCCGCCGACGGCGAAATGCAGCAGCGCGAAGCCCGTGAGGCCGAGCGCCGCGCCAAGCACCGCGCCCGAGAGGACAGTGGCCGAGAGCAGGCCGAGAAGATACGCGCCGATCACAGCGCGTCCGGCCTGTCGGCGGGCGGCGGGCGCAGCGCGCACCAGGCGGCGACGAAGCCCGTCAGCGCCAGCATCGCCGGCATCAGCGTGACCCAGGGGCCGAGCGGCAGGCGGGCCTGTTCGCTGCTGAGGTTGAGGCGCAGCGTGAACTCCGCGATGCCCCAGGATTCCCAGGCGAAGATCGCGCAGAAGGCCACCATGACGAGCTGGCCGAGCACCCAGAACAGGCGGCGCGCACGCGGGCCGAGGCGATCGGTGACGAGGGTGACGCGGATATTGGCGTTCGCCGCCATGGCGTAGGGCAGCGCGCAGAAGGCCATGGCGGAGAGCAGGAGCCCCGCGAGTTCCTCGGTGAAGCGGAAGGGTGCCGCGACGGCGTAGCGCATCACCACCGCGGCCAGCACCAGGCCGAGGATGCCGGCGCAGGCGGCCGCGGAGACGGCGAGCAGCGCGCGGGAGAGGAGGAGGAGGGCGCGGTCGAGGGCCTGCATCAGCGGGCGCGGGGCCGATCCGCGAAGCGCCCCCTCCCCGGCCCTCCCCCGCGAGGGCGGGGGAGGGAGAGGGCCTCCCTCACTGGCCCGTCAGGGCGCGCTCGATGCGCTGCTTCCAGGCGGGGCCCTGGCCGCCGGCCTCGCGCATAAGCGTCTCCCAGGTGCTGATCGCGGCGCGGCGCAGCGCCTGCTGGTCGGCCTCCGCGAAGGTGCCGTGGAAGGTGACACCCTGGCCGCGCAGCCGCTCGCGCGACGCCTCGTCATCGGTCGCGTCCTGCTCGAAGCGGGCGCTGCGGCCTTCCATCGCGGTGACCGCGGCGGTCAGCAGGCTGCGGTTCTCGGCCGAGAGCGCGCGCCAGCGCGCCTGGTTCGCCATGACGATGTAGGGCGTCGGCGGGAAGGCGAAGCCGGTGGAGACGGCGTGCCGCGCGACCTCCTGCAGGCTGATCGTGTGGACGATGCGCGGCGGGTAGAGCGCGCAATCCACCACGCCGGTCTGCATGGCGGTGTAGAGTTCCTGCTGCGGTACGATCTGCGCGGCGACGCCGAGCGCGCGGAAGGTCTCCACCTGCTCGCGCGAGCCGACGCGGAGCTTGAGGCGGCGGAGCTCCTCCAGGTTGCGGACCGGCGTGCGGCAGAAGATCGAGGCATCGAGCAGGCCGAGCTGCATGAAGCCCACCGTCTCGATGTTCCACCGGCGGATGCCTTCGGAGAGGCTTTCCCGAAGCGCGGGCATCACGCGGTTGAGTTCCTCGGCGTTGCGGATCAGGCCGAAGACCAGGATGGAGGACATCGCCGCATCGTCGCGGCCGAGGAAGGGCGGCCAGATGAAGCCCATCTCCGGCGTGCCGGTCTGCATGTAGCGCAGCGCATCGGCATCGCGGAGGTTCATCGCGTTGCCTTCGAACACGTTCAGCACGAAGCGGCCATTGCTGCGCGCCCGCACATCGGCGGCCAGGTCGCGCACATGCTGGCTCTCGACCCGGGTCGGCGCGTAGCTGTTGTGGAAGCGCCATTCGGTGGTCTGCGCGCCGGCCGTGCCGAGGCCCATGAGGGTGGCGGCCAGCGCCGCCAGGATGCCGCGTCGCATGAGGGGTCTCCGGTTCTCCTCGGGGCCGGGATCATGGCGCTGGGTGAGCGCGTTGACAATCGCGGGAGCGCGGCGCCGGATGCGGCGCATGGCAGGACAGGTGGACCGGGCGCGCGCGGCGCGGCTGATGGCGGCGGCGGGCTGCGACGCGCTGCTGCTCGCCGCGCCGGAGAGTTTCCGCTGGGCGACGGGGGCGGCGGCCGGCGTCGCGGCGAACTGGCGCCGGCTCGGGCCGGCGATGGCCGTGGTGCCGGCCGATCCGGCGCAGCCCGTGGGCGCGGTGGCGAGCGACCTCTTCGCCGGCGCGGCGGCGGCGGCGGGGTGCGATCCGCTGCGCGCGCTGCCGATCTGGCCGGAGGCCTGCTCCATCGCGCCCCTCCTGCCTTCGGAGGAGAGCGCGGCGGCGCTCGTGGCGCGCGCGGTCGCGGGGCGGGCGGCGGGCTTCGCGCGGCCGGGCACCTTCGACCGCGCGCAGGCGCTGAACCTGCTGCGGGAAGTGCTGGGCGCGATGGGGCTCGGCGGCGCGCGGCTCGGGGTGGAACTGGCGGCGGTGCCGGCGGCGGACCTGCCGGCGCTGACCGAGGCGGTGGCACCGGCGCGGATCGCGGATGCGAGCAGGCTCGTGGAGCGGCTGCGCGCGGTGAAATCGCCCGCCGAGATCGCGCTGCTGCGCGCCGCGGGCGCGATCACGGAAGCGGCGCTCACGGCCTACCTCCCCGCGATCCGCGAGGGCGCGACGCGGGAGGCGCTCGGGCGGCGTTTCCTGGACATCGTGCACGCGGAGGCGGCCTCGCGTGGCGTCGGCGGCGTCACGGCATGGGAATATGTGGGCTTCGGCGTCTCGCCCTGGTCGAGCCCGGGCGGGCTCGCGCGCGGCGACGTGGTGAAGGTGGATGTGGGCGCGGTGGTGCAGGGCTACACCGCCGATCTCGCGCGGACCTTCACCCTCGGGCCGGCGCCGCCGCGCGCGCGGGAGGTGCATGCGGCGCTGCGCGCGGCCTTCGAGGCGGGGTACGGGATGTTCCGCCCCGGCGTCGCGCTGCAGGAGATCCATGCGGCCTGCCTGCGCGCGGTGCAGGATGCGGGCTTCCCCTCCTATGCGCGGGGGCATTTCGGACATGGGCTCGGCGCCACGATCTGGTCGGAGGAATGGCCCTACACGGCGGCCGATTCCGATGCGGTGCTGGAGGCAGGCATGGTGATGGCCTTCGAGGCGCCGTGGTACATCGAGGGCATCGGCGGCTTCATCATCGAGGACATGCTGCTGGTGACGGAGACGGGGGCGGAGACGCTGGCGGGCGGGCGCCTGCCGCGCGAGCTGGTGGAGCTTTGAGGATGCGCGGATTCACCTTCCCCGGCCTGCCGGCGCGCGTGGTGTTCGGCGAGGGCACGCTGGCGCAATTGCCGGCGGAGATGGAACGGCTCGGCATGGCGCGCGCGCTGCTGCTCGCGACGCCGCAGCAGGAGGCGGAGGCGCGGGGCCTCGCGCAGCGGCTCGGGCCGCGTGTCGCGGGCGTCTTCGCGGAAGCGGCGATGCACACGCCGGTCGAGATCTCCGAACGCGCGGCGGCGCTGGCGCGGGAGCTCGGCGCGGACGGAACGATCGCGGTGGGCGGTGGCTCGACCATCGGGCTCGGCAAGGCGATCGCGCTGCGGACGGACCTGCCGCAGATCGCGGTGCCGACGACCTATGCCGGCAGCGAAATGACGGACATCCTCGGCGAGACCGAGGGCGGCGCCAAGCGCACGCAGCGCACGCCACGCGTGCAGCCGGAGGTGGTGATCTACGACGTGACGCTGACGGTGAGCCTGCCGCCCGCGCTCTCGGCCAGTTCCGGGCTGAACGCGATGGCCCATGCGGTGGAGGCGCTCTACGCGCCGGATGCGAACCCGGTGCTAGGGCTGATGGCGGAGGCGGCAGTGGCGGCGCTGGCGCGCGGGCTGCCGCGGGTGGTGGCGGAGCCGCGCGACCTGGTGGGCCGCGGGGAGGCGCTGTACGGCGCCTGGCTCTGCGGGGCCTGCCTCGGCATGGCGGCGATGTCGCTGCATCACAAGCTCTGCCACGTGCTCGGCGGCAGCTTCGGCCTGCCGCATGCGGAGACGCATGCCGTCGTGCTGCCGCATGCGGCGGCCTACAACGCAGCGCATGCGGGGGACGCGATGGCGCGCGTGGCCCGCGCGCTGGGCAGCGCAAGCGCGCCCGCGGGCCTGCACGATCTGGCGAAGCGGATCGGCGCGCCGGTCGCGCTGCGCGATCTGGGCCTGAAGGAGGCCGATCTGGACCGCGCCGCCGAGATCGCGAGCCGCGACCCCTACGCCAATCCGCGGCCGATCGAGCGGGCCGGGATCAGGGCGCTGTTGCAGGCGGCCTGGGCGGGTGCCGCGCCTGGGTAGCGCCGGCGATACCCCCACCCCGACCCTCCCCCGTAAACGGGGGAGGGAGCTATTCGAAGATCGCCACCGCGCGGGTGAAGCCCGCCGAGGCCGCCTTGATCTTGAAGGGGAAGCAGGCGACCTGGAAGCCGGTGGCGGGAAGCTGATCCAGGTTCGCGAGCTTCTCGATGTGGCAATAGGCGCGGACCATGCCGGCGCGATGGCCCTCCCAGATCAGCCCGGCATCCTTCGTCTCCGCATAGCGCTTCGCGGTGTGGATGAAGGGCGCGTCCCAGGACCAGGCATCGGTGCCGCAGACCTTCACGCCGCGCTCGGTGAGAAAGAGCGTCGCCTCGCGCCCCATCCCGCAGCCGCGCGCGACATAGTCCGGCTGGCCGTAGCGCGCGCCGGCCGCGGTGTTGACGAGCACGATGTCGTAGGGACGCAGCGTGACGCCGACGCGGGCGAGCTCGGCCTCGACCTCGGCGGCGGTCACCACATGGCCGTCGGGCTTCGCGCGGAAATCGAGCTTCACGCCGCGCCCGAAACACCATTCGAGCGGCACCTCGTCGATCGTCCAGGCGCGCTTCCCGGCATCCATGGTGGAGTGGAAATGGTAGGGCGCATCCAGATGCGTGCCGGTGTGGGTCGAGAGGTTCAGCCGCTCGATCGCCCAGCCCTCGCCGCCCGGGAGGTCATCCGTGGCAAGGCCGGGAAAGAAGCGCGCCATGTCGGCCGCGCTCTCGCGATGGGTGATGTAGGTGATCTCCGGCGTGTGGCCTGGCGGGTCGGAGGCGATGCCGGCCTCGAGCGCGACGGAGAGATCGACGATCCTGCGGGGCATGGTCAGTCCACCAGCGCGGTCGCGATGTCGGGGATCACCGCGATGACGACGAGCGAGAGGCCCATCACGATGACGAAGGGCAGCGCGCCGGCGAAGATCTGCTCGATGCCGACGCGCGGATCGCCCAAGGTGGCCTTCACGGTGAAGACGGATATGCCGAAGGGCGGCGTCAGCAGGCCCATCTCGACCGCGATGATGAGCAGGATCCCGAAATGGATCAGGTCGAAGCCCATCGCGGAGGCGATCGGCACGCCGATCGGCACCATCACCAGCAGGATCGAGGTGCTGTCGAGCACCATCCCGAGCAGCAGCACGATCAGCAGGAAGGCGGCGAGGAAGCCATAGGGGCCCAAGCCGAAGGCCTCCACCATCTCGCCGATCGCCTGCGGCACGCCCGCCATGGAGAGCATGCGCGAATAGAGGCTCGCGGCGATGAGCAGGAACAGGATGGAGGCCGAGACCATCCCCGTCTCGCGCAGCACGCGCCAGAGCTTCGGGCCATCGAGCCGACGGCGGATCAGCGCCAGGACGAGCGCGCCGGCGGCACCGACCGCACCGGCCTCGGTCGGCGTGAAGAAGCCGGAATAGAGCCCGCCCAGGATCAGCACGACGAGCGAGAGGATCGGCAGCGCCTTCACCGCCATCTCGCCCGGCGGCATGTGGACATCCGTCACCGGCGGCAGCGCGCCGCCATGGGCCGTGATGCGGTGGGGGAAGAAGGTGGCGTAGCCCCAGATCAGCAGGACGAAGCCCATCGCGATCAGCAGCCCGGGCAGGATGCCGGCGACGAACATCTTGCCGATCGAGACCTCGGCCAGCACGCCGTAGACGATCATCAGCAGCGAGGGCGGGATCAGCATGCCCAGGATCGAACTGCCGGCGACGGTGCCGGTGGCGAAGCGGATGTTGTAGCCGTGGCGCATGATCTCCGGCACGGCCACCTTGGTGAAGACCGCGGCCGAGGCGATGGAGACGCCGGTGACGGCGGCGAAGACCGCGTTCGCCGCGACGGTCGCCATGCCGAGCCCGCCGCGCACCCGCTTGAGCAGCGCTTCCGCGACCTCAAAGGTGTCCTTGCCGACATCGGAGACGCTGACAAGGAGGCCCATCAGCACGAACAGCGGGATGGTCGCGAAGAGATAGTCCTGGATGCCGGAATAGGTCGCCATCGCGGCGAAGCGGAAGGCGAGGTCCGGGTTGTCCCGGATCAGCCAGACGCCGACGGCGCCGGTCGAGATGAGCGAGAGGCCGATCGGCAGGCCGAGCAGGATGAGGCTGACCATCGCGCCGATCAGCAGGAAGCCGAGGGTGGTGTCCTCCATCAGTCGCGCACTCCGCGCAGCTCCGCCACGATCAGCGCGAGATAGGCGAGCGCGCCGGCCGCGCCGCCCAGCACGATCAGGCCGCGGAAGGGCCAGGTCGGGATGGTGAACAGGCCCTGCACGCCGAAGAACTCCCGGAGATTGATGGAGTTCCACATCGGGTCCCACGCCGCCTGCGCGATGAAGGCCATCACCGCCGCGCCGGTCGCCATGAAGAGCAGCTCGATGGCGCGGCCGAGGGCAGGTGCCGCGCGGTGGACGCGGTCGATCAGGAACTCGGCGCGGGTCATGCGGCGGTTGCGGATGGTCGCGCCGATCTGGAGGAAGACGATGCCGACCACCGAATGGGCAGCGATCTCCGCCACGCCGGTGATCGGCGCGTTCAGGAAGGACCGGCCGATCACGTCGGCGCAGATCAGGCACATCAGGCCGAAGGTCCAGATGGTGCCGATCGCGGCGAGCGCGTCGAGCAGCAGCCGCACGGGATCGAACCCGTGCGGGCCGGGCGCGGCGTCGAGCGCCGCCAGGTCGGAATTATCGGCCATCGCGCGCCGGGCCCTCGCCCCGCCGGGCAGGCGGCCCGCTGGCGGGCCGAGCGCCCGAACGGGCGCCGCGGCCAATGCCGCGAAGCCAAGCCGGCGGATGCCGGCGCCCGGCGTCTGAGGGCATCATTTACGAGGTCAGCTCGCGGTCCCAGTTGCGGCCGGGGGTCTGGCCGGCCTCGCGCACCGCGGCGAAGTAGGCGTTCAGCACCTCGCGCGAGGCGGGGCCCGAGCTGCCGGCCCAGGTCTGCGCCAGGTTGGGCAGGCCGCGGATCCAGCGCTCGCGCTCGGCGGCCGGCAGCGTGGTGACGATGGCGCCCTGCGAGATCATCGTCCGCTTCGCGGCGGCGATGCGGTCCGACACGTCCTGGATATGCGCGCGCGTCGCCGCCTTGCCGGAAGCGACCATGGCGCGGCGCAGCACTTCCGGGTAGCGCTCGTAGCGCTGGCGGTTCACCGCGATGCCGCCGACATACATCGCGCCCACGTCGCATTCGGTGATGTGGCGCGCGACCTCATGCACGCGGGTCGGCAGGATGCCGACATAGAAGGAGAGCGCGCCCTCGATCACGCCGGTCTGGAGATCGGTGTAGTAGGTGGTGAGCGCGCCATCCACCGGCGTGGCGCCCGTGCCCGTCAGCCAGTTCGCGCTGGTGCCAGGTGCGGCGATCTTGCGGTTGCGGAGGTCGTCGAGCGAGCGGATCGGGAAGGTGGAGAAGATGTGGTAGGTGTCGGTGATGTAGGAGCTGAGCGGGATCATGTTCAGCCCGTTCCAGTTCTGCCGGATGGCGGGCACCGTCTCGTTCAGCTTCTCGAACGCGTTGGCGACAACGCCGTGGTCGCCGGTGGTGAAGGGCGTGAAGTAGGTCACGTTCTGGAGCGGCATGGTGCTGCCTTCCCAGAGCGTGCCGACATAGCCGATGTCGGTGATGTTGTCGCGCACCGCCTCCATCGTGTCCTGGAAGCGGTAGAGCGTGCCGCCATAGGCCTCGCGCCAGTTCACGCGATGGGTGTTGCCGTTGTCGCGGAGGAACTTGTCCACCTCCGGCTGGAACACGTTCTTCATCATCGCCACCCAGAAATTCGCGACCGGGTGGCTGGAGGCGATGGTGATGTTCACGGCGGACTGCGCCTCGGCGCGCGTCGCGAAGAGCGGCAGAGCGCCCGAGGTCGCAAGCGTGGCGCCGAGCAGGTGGCGGCGGCGGATCGTCATGGTTGTTCGTCTCCCTGTGGGTCAGATCGTGCCGAGCGCGGCAAGGATGCGCGCCGGCGTGAAGGGCTGGGCGGTGACGCGCGCGCCGAGCGGGGCGAGCGCGTCGTTGATGGCGTTCATGAGCGCGGCCGGTGCGCCGGCGGTGCCGGCCTCGCCCGCGCCCTTGGCGCCGAGGAGGGATTCGCGCGTCGGCGTCTCGACATGGCCCACATGCATGTCCGGCATCTCGGCGGACATGGGCACGAGATAGTCGGCCATCGTCGTCGTCAGCAGGTTGCCCTGGTCGTCATAGACGCAGTGCTCGTAGAGCGCGCCGCCGAGGCCCTGCACGATGCCGCCGCGGATCTGCTCATCCACGAGCTGGGGGTTGATCACGCGGCCGCAATCCTCGACGCACCAGTGTTCCAGCACGCGGAGCATCCCCGTCTCGGTGTCCACTTCCGCCCAGCAGGCCTGGATGCCGTTGGTGAAGGCGAAGGGGTATTCCTTGGTGATGAAGTGGCGCGTCTGCACGAGCTCGCGCGGCAAGTCCTTGGGCAGCGTGTCGCCGCGGTAGTAGACGATGCGGCCGAGCTCCGAGAGCGGCATGCGCGCGCGGCCATCGGCCCTGTACACGATCTCGCCGAGCACGATGTCGAGGCTCTCCGGCGCGGCCTGGAGCATGGCGCCGGCGACGACGAGGATCTGCTGCTTCAGCGCGATGGCCGATTGCAGCGCGGCCTCACCGCCGATGCCCGCGCCGCGGCAGGCCCAGGTGCCGCCGCCATAGGGGGTGGTGAGCGTGTCGCCGGTGAGCACCTTCACCCGCTCCAGCGGCACGCCGACGCCATGCGCGACGATCTGGCGGAGGATGCCTTCCGTGCCCTGGCCCTGCTCCGTCACGCCGGAGAGCACTGTGACGGAGCCGTCCGGGTCCATCCGTACCGTCGCACCATCCTGGGCCGAGATGCGCGCGCCGCCGATGCCGTACATGAAGGGCGAGGGGTTCGTCAGCTCGATGAAGCTCGCGAAGCCGAGGCCGCGATGGATGCCGCGCTTGCGTTGCTCGGCCTGGTCATCGCGGATCCGAGCGACGGGCACCATCTCCAGCAGCTTCGCGAGCGCCGCATGATGCGAGAGCCCCTCGAAGCGCATCCCCGCCGGGGAGGTGAAGGGGTAGGCATCGTCGCGGATCAGGTTGCGCCGGCGCATCTCGATCGGATCGAGGCCGAGCTCACGCGCGGCAAGGTCCACCAGGCCCTCCGTGACGGCGGTGGCGATCGGGTGGCCGACGGCGCGGTACTGGCAGGTCGGCGTCTTGTTCTGGAACACCACCGTCGTCGTGCAGCGGTAGTTCGGGAAATCGTAGGGGCCGCCGATCAGGTTCACCACCTGGTTGCCCTCGATGGCGGAGGTGCGGGGATAGACCGAATAGGGGCCGATGCCGGTCAGGTCGTCCACGTCGAAGCCGATGATCCTGCCCTCCGCATCCACCGCGATGCGGCCCTTGATCCGGTGGTCGCGGGCGTGGATGTCGGCGACGAAGCTCTCGAAGCGGTCGGCGATGAACTTCACCGGGCGGCCCAGGATACGCGCGATCGCGGCGACGGCGACCTCGTCCGGATAGACATGCACCTTGATGCCGAAGCTGCCGCCGACATCCTTGGTGATGACGCGGACATCGGATTCGGGCAGGCGGAGCTGCTTGGCGAAGACGCCCTGCATCATGTGCGGCGCCTGGGTGGAGAGATGCACCGTCAGCGTTTCGTCGGCGCGGTTGAAATCCGCGATGATGCTGCGCGGCTCCAGCGTGACGCCGGTGTGGCGCCCGGTGACGAAGGTCGCCTCCACCACCTTGTGCGCCGTGGCGAAGGCGGCTTCCACGTCGCCCTTGGTCGCGGTGCGGGTGAAGACCAGGTTGTCGCCGAGGCTCGGGTGGATCACCACGGCGCCGGGGGCGAGCGCGGTTTCCATGTCGAGCTGCGCGGGCAGCGGCGCCCATTCCACCGAAAGCGCCGCGACGCCATCCTCGGCCGCCGCGCGGGTTTCGGCGACGACGGCGACCACCGCCTCGCCCTGCCAGGTCGCGCGCTCCAGCGGCAGCGGATACTGCGGCGCGGATTTCATGCCCTTGAGGTGATCGAGCGTCGCGACCCAGGGATCGCAGACCTTGGCGAGATCGGCGCCGGTGAAGACGCGGAGCACGCCCGGCACCTGCTGCGCCGCGGCGCCGTCCACGCGCAGGATGCGCGCATGGGCATGCGGGCTGCGGAGGAAGGCGGCGTGGACGAGGCGCGGCAGCGTGACGTCGTCGGTGTAGGTGGCGCGGCCCTGCACGAGCTTCGGCAGGTTCGGGCGCGGGACCGAGCGGCCGATGTAGGAGTTCGGCAGGTCGGCGCGGGAGAGGCCCAGATCATTCATCGCCGCGCCTCCAGCACGTCGGACACCGCGTCCACGATGGCCTGGTAGCCGGTGCAGCGGCAGTAGTTGCCCGAAAGATGCTCGCGGATCGCGGCGCGGTCGGCGCCCTCGTGGTGGCGCAGGATGTCGGCGGCGGCCATCACCATCCCCGGCGTGCAGAAGCCGCATTGCGCGGCGTTGCGGGCGACGAAGGCGGCCTGGAGATCGGCCACCTCGCCGCTGTCGGTCAGGCCTTCGATCGTCGTCACCTCGGCGCCGTCGAGGCTGGCGGCGAGCACCAGGCAGCCGCGCACGATCTCACCATCCACCCGCACCGTGCAGGCGCCGCAGACGCCATGCTCGCAGCCGGCATGGCTGCCGGTGAGGCCGAGATCGAGGCGGAGGAAATCGATCAGGTGGCGGCGCGGCTCGACATGGCGGCTCACGCGCTCGCCATTCACCGTCAGCGTGATCTGGATCATGCGGCGAGGCCCTGCGCAGGAAGGAAGCGGCCGAGCAGGCGGCGCGCCAGCACCTTGGCGAGATGCGTCTTCATCGCGGGCGGTCCATGCAGGTCGGCGGGCGGATCGAGATCGGCGTCGAGCGCGCCGGCGGCAGCCTCGATGGAGGCGGAATCGAGCGTGCGGCCGGCGAGCGCGGCATCGGCGCGCGCGGCGAGCACGGGGGCGCCGCCGACGCCGAAGAAGACGAGCCGCGCGGCGGCGACCTTCGCGCCCTCCATCGTCAGGCAGGCGGCGAGGCCGGCCATCGCGTAGTCGCCCGAACGGCGCGCGACCTCCTCGATGCCGCAGCGCGTCGCGGGGGTGGCGAGCGGCACTTCGAGGGCGGCGATGATCTCGCCGGGGCGGAGCGCCGTCTCGAACAGGCCGGTGAAGAACGCCTCGGCCTTCACGCGCCGCTCGCCGGCGCAGGAAGCAAGGACCAGCGTGGCATCCAGCGCGACGGCGCAGGCGGGCAGTTCGGCGGCGGGGTCGGCATAGGCGAGGCTGCCGCCGACCGTGCCGCGGTTGCGGATGGCGGGATGCGCGATCAGCGGCACGGCCTCGGCCAGCAGCGGCGCGTGGCGCGCGACGAGCTCATGCCGGCCGAGCTCGGCATGGCGCGTCAGCGCACCGATGCGGAGCACGCCATCTGCGGCCGCGATGCCGCGCAGTTCCGAGATGCGGGTGATGTCCACGAGGATGGCGGGATCTGAAAGGCGGAAGGCCAGCGTGGCCAGCAGCGTCTGCCCGCCGGCGAGCACGCGCGCGCCCTCCCCATGCCGCGCGAGCAGGTCCCAGAGATCGGGCAGCGAGGTGGCGCGCGCATAGCCGAAGGCCGGCCATTTCATGGACGACATCTCCCCGGAGGAAGGCTCTTGTTGATCATCTGATCATCTGAAATCATGTTGCCTGTCAAGCATGGATCGCGGGAGGGCGATGTGGACGGCGCGCTGCGCCCGGCAAGGCGGCTCGATCCGGCGGAGCGGCGGGAGCGGATCGTCGCGGCGGCGGTCTGCTACTTCGCCGAGGTCGGGCTCGCCGGCACCACGCGCGATCTCGCGCAGCGCGCGGGCGTCACGCAGGCGCTGCTCTACCGCTATTTCGCGAGCAAGGACGAACTCGCGGAAGCCGTGTTCGAGCGCGTCTTCCTCGACCGCCTGCAACCCCACTGGCCGGCGCTGCTGCGCGACGCGGCGGTGCCGCTGGAAGCGCGGATCATCCGCTTCTACCGCGAATACACGGATGCGATCTTCACCTATGAATGGATGCGCATCTTCATGTGGGCGGGGCTCGCCGGCGAGCAGCTCAACCGTCGCTACCTGACGCATGTGGCGGAGCGGCTGCTGACGCCGCTGCGCACGGCGATCGCCGCCGATGGGCGCTTCCGCGCGCCCGATCCGGAGGAGATCTGGGCGCTGCATGGCGGCATCGTCTATCTCGGCATCCGCCGCTTCATCTACCAGTTGCCGACGCCCGCGGATTGCGGCCCGGCGATCGAGCGGACGATCCGCGGCTTCCTCGCCGGGCTCGGGCCGCCTACCGGCGAAGCCGCAGCGTCCAGTCCTTCAGCCCCGCGAGAAGCTGCCCGACGAGCGCGCGCGAAGCCTCGTCCGTCAGGCGGCCCGAAGCGTCGAAGCGCGTCGCGGCCTGGCTGATATAGACCTCGGGCCGGTTGAGCACATGGCCGTTGAGGCCGCTGACCACGCGGCGGAGCTCATGCTGGCCGCGCGCGGTGCCGAGCAGCCCGGTCGCCGCCCCCATCACCGCGAAGGGCTTGCCGTCGAACGGCTGCTCGGGCGGGCGGGACGCCCAGTCGATCGCGTTCTTCAGCACGCCGGGGATCGAGTAGTTGTATTCCGGCATCGCGAAGAGCAGCGCATCGGCGGATTTCAGCGCAGCGCGGAAGGCGGCGACCGCGGGCGGATAGCCGGTGCCGAGGCGCTCATCGTCGTCATAGGGCGGGATCTCGCGCAGGCCGTCGAAGATGGTGATCTCCATCCCCTCGGGCGCGAGTTCCTGCGCGGCGCGCAGCGCGGCCGTGTTGAAGGAGGACTTCCGCAGGCTGCCCGAAATGCCGAGCACCTTCACAACGCTCATGGTGGTTCTCCGTGATGGTCAGGCCGGCCAGGCCAGCGGTTCGCCGCGCAGCCACGCGGCGCCGGCGCGATAGAGCGCCTCGACGCGCTCGCCCTTGAGGCCGGGCATGTCGCGCTTCACCTCGTAGCCGATGCGGGTCTGGAGATAGGCGAGGTGGCGGTAGCCTTCGGGGAACCGCGCGAGCAGCGCCTTGTCGAGCTCGAGCCGCGCGGCGGGGTCCACCGGGTCCATGCGGTCCTTCTCGTAGATCGGCTGGCGCATGACGATGCCGTAGCGGCCCGCCCGCTCCTCGACGAAATCGTAGAAGCGGCCGGTGCAGACCACGTCCACCAGCACGCCCTCGACCTCGGCGCGCTGGCTGATCGTCATCTTGGTCTGGGCGATGGCGCGCTGGCCTGCCACGTCCACGCTGATCCCGCCCAGGAAATGCAGGATGGAGACGCCCTTGGCCCAGCCGGCCTGGCTCGCGGCGATGAAGTCGGCCGCCGGCGCCTGGCACCAGGTGGCCATCATGAAGCCGTCCTCGTGCCAGCACGAACGGAACCGCTCCCAGTCGCCGGCGTCGCGCCAGACGGCCCAGTTCTGCACCAGCTCCGCCACGCGCTGGCGCCGGATCATCGCCTCGTCCATGCGGAAGCCGCCCCTGTCTCGCGAAGCCGCCGCGTAGAGCGGCGAAGGGGCGCGGTCAAGCGCGGCGCAATCGCTTGCAGAGACGGCCCGGAGCAGGCATGTGGGGCGCCCCGGGAGGAACATCGCCATGACCATCGCCCGCCGCGCCATGCTTGCCGCGCCGCTGCTGACCCTGCCGCTCGCCGCCCGCGCGCAGACCGCGCGCCGCGCCTGGCCGGACCGGCCGATCCGCTTCATCCAGGGCTTCGGCGCCGGCGGCGCCACGGACATCATCGCCCGCCTGATCGCGCCGGCCATGGCGGCCGAGTTCGGCCAGCCGATGGTGGTGGAGAACCGCCCTGGCGCGGGCGGCACGCTGGCCGCCGATACGCTCGCGCGCGCGCCGAAGGACGGGCACACGCTGATGCTGATCAACAACGGCTTCGCCGTGGGGGCCGCGATGTATCGCCGCCTGCCCTATGACCCGATCGCCGACATCGCGCCGATCTCGCTGGTCTGCGCGGTCGGGCTCGTGCTCGTCGCGGGGCCGGCGGGGCCGGATGCGATCGCCGATTTCGCCGATTTGCGCCGGCGCGCGCAGGCGGAGCCGGAGAAGCTGAACGTGGGGACCGTCGGCGTCGGCAGCACGCAGCACCTGGTGGCGGAATCGGTGCAGGCGGCGGCCGGCTTCAAGCTGACGCACGTGCCCTATCGCGGCACGCCGGCAGCGCTGATCGGGCTGCGCAACAACGAGGTGCAGGTGCAGGTGGAGCCGATCTCCGCCGTGCTTGGCCAGATCCGCGACGGCGGGGCGCGGCCACTCGCCGTCACCTCGCTTGAGCGCTCGCCGCTGCTGCCGGAGGTGCCGACGGTGGCGGAGCTGCTCGGCCAGCCGGATTTCGACATCCAGACCTGGTATGCGGTGGCCGCGCCCGCCGGCACGCCCGCCGAGATCCTGGCGCGCATCGACGAGGTGACGCGGCAGGTCACGACCATGCCGGAGATCCGCACGCGCCTCGCCGAGCTCGGCTTCGCGCCGCGCAGCCTGGGCTCGCCGGACGCGGTGCGCGCGATGGTGCATGGCGAGATCGCGCGCTGGCGGCGCGTGGTGGAGACGGCGCGGATCGAGCAGCAGCAGTAGGGCACGCCGAAGAGAAGGTTGCGCGGCCCTCACCCTCCCAGGCCTGCGGCCTGGGCCCCTCCCTCTCCCGTGAAACGGGAGAGGGGTGTTTGCGGTCAGCCCTTCTTCGCGGCGAGCTGCTTCACTTCCTCCATCGCCTCGGCGAAGCGGCGGTTGAGGAGTTCCAGCGCCTCGGCGTTGGATTTCTGGATCAGGTCGGCGATCTCGCGCATGTTGCCGACCGCGCGCTCGTAGCCCGACTTCAGCAGGTCCGCCTGGCGCTGGGCGTGGTCCTGCGGGCTCTCGGTGCCGGAGAAGCCGCGCATCGCCTCCGTCATCTCGCCCATCGCGGACTGCACGATCTCCATGTGGCGGCGCGCGACAGCCTGCGCGCCCTCGAGCGCGATGCGGTTGGCGGCCGACAGCGCCTCGAGGTTGCGGCGCTGCGCCTGGGCCAGCCCTTCGAGATCGGGCATGGCCGGCAGGCGGAACTCGGCGAACATCTTCATCAGGTCGTCGGGCTTCATGCCGGACATGGCGCGGCCTCCTTGCTGCCGGCGCAGACTACGCCGAAGCGGGGGGCGGCGCCATGTCGCCATCGGCAAGGCCGAGGCTGCGCGCGGCCTGCTCGGCGCGGTGGAGCACGCGATCGAGCGCCGCCATCGTGGAGCCCAGGTCCTCGCTCGGGTCCTTCGACCAGGCATGCACCGCGCGCATCCAGATCATGCCGAGCCCCGCGGCGCGCAGCGCGCCCTTCGGCCCGGCGGAATCGAGCTCCGCGGCGGCGAGGAAGCGCGGCATGCAGCGGGCAAAGACCGGCGCGAGCGCGCCGGCGAGCACGCCATCGGTGTACATGTCCCGCATCAGCCGGCTGACGCCGTCCTTGTTGGGCCCGAGCGCATCGAGCCCGCGCATCAGCACGTCGAACAGCCGGTCGCGCGGCGTGCCGCCCTGGCCGGGGACGGTGCCGCGCTCCACCTCCTCCGTCACCAGATCGCCCCAGAGGCGAAGGAGCCCGAGGCGGGAGGGGAAGCGGCGGACGAGCTCGGCTGCGGGCTGGCCGGATTCGGCCGCGAGGCGCGACGCCGTCACGCCGCGCCAGCCCTGCTCGGCGATGATGCGGAACAGCGCCTCGATCAGGCGGGCATCGGCGGCGCGGTCGATCTCGTCCATGCGCGAAGGGTGGGGTCGGGGGCGCTAGCCCGCAAGCTCGCGGGAACGCGCGGTGGCCGCGGCGATGGCGCGGGAGACGGAATCGGGCCAAGCGGCCTGGTCCATCAGCACGCGGAGCGCCTGTTCCGTCGTGCCCTTGGGGCTTGTGACGTTGCGGCGGAGCTGCGCCGCATCCTCCGTGCTGGCGCCGAGCAGCGCGCCGGAGCCGGCGACCGTCGCGCGCGCCATGCGGCGCGCGAGATCGGCGGGGATGCCCTGCTCCACCGCCGCGGCTTCCAGCAGCTCGGCCAGCAGGAACACATAGGCCGGCCCGCCGCCCGAGACGGCGGTGACGGGATCGAGCAGCGATTCGTCCTCGACCCAGGCCGTCTCCCCGGTGGCGGCGAGCAGCGTGTCGGCGAGGTCGCGCTCAGCCCCGGTGACGCCGGGGCCGGCACAGGCCACGGAAAAGCCGCGGCGGATGGCGGCCGGCGTGTTCGGCATGGCGCGGACGATCCGCGCTTCCTCGCCGAGCAGCGCGCGCATGCGGGCGATGGTCGGGCCGGCCATGATGGAGACGAAGACGGCGCCGGGGGCGAAGCGCGCGTAGTGCGGCAGGACGGCGGCGGCTTCCTGCGGCTTGATGGCGAGCAGGATCGCGGAGGGGGCGAAGCCCGGGGGGATCGCCGCGGCGTCGGATGCAAGGGTGACGCCAGGGATCGGCCCGGCGGGCCGGGGTTCCACCACCACGCAGGCGCCGAGCCCGCGTTCGCGCCAGCCGGCCAGCAGCGCGCCGCCCATCTTGCCGCAGCCGACGAGGAGAAGGGGGGGAAGCGCGCTCATGCGCGGCAGGGTCGCGCCCTGCCGCGCGGAAGGCAACTAGGCGCGCCGGCGCATCGCCACGCCGAGGCCAGCGAGGCCGAGGCCGAACAGCGCCAGCGAGACCGGCTCCGGCACCTGGACCGGGGTGGAGGAGATGGTGACGCTGCCGTCGGCGACCTCGCCGTTGTTCCCGACCTCGCCGATGTAGAGGTAGAGCGGGCTCGAGACCGGGATCGGCATCACGAGGTTGAGGGCCAGCCCGCCGCCGAAGCCGAGGCTGACGAAGCCGTCCGCGCCGGGGATCAGGGTGGTGGATTCGCCGTCGAAGGTGCCAAGCGTGGCGACGCTGTCGTCAACCTGGCCGCCCGAGGTGCCGAACAACGCCGGGTCCGTCGGCGGCTGCTGCGAGCCCGGGATGAGGATCGAGGTGGCGACGTTGAACACCGCGGCCGGGACCAGCAGCCCGACATCCGCGGCATCGGTGATCAGCACGGTGGAGATCACGATCGCATCGAGGTCGAAGCCGCTGAACTGCCCGGGGGAGCCGGCGGTCAGCGCGCTGTTGTCCTGGATGGTCAGCGAGGCGATGGAGCCGAGGCCGAGGCCGGACAGGTCGGCGCGGAAGACGGCGGTATTGGCGATCGTCCCGCCGGTCACGCCGCTGAGCTGGGTGAAGGTGACGGTCGCGGCCTGGGCGGTGAGGGCGCCGAGGCCGAAGGCGGCGGCCAGGGCGAGGCCGGCGATCCGGGCGGACTGGGCCATCAGGAATGTCTCCTGCGCGGCGGGCGCCTGGCTGGCGCCCGGTTGAGGGTTGCGCAGGAAAGAGCAATTCGCGTGCCGCGCGAAATCCAATGACAGATCAAGGAGTTACGATCAGACGATTCTCTCATCCGCGTGAGGCGTAAGGCCTGCCGACACGTTCCGGTTGTGGAAATTGCAGAATCTTCACGCCTCCCCGACGCAATCCAGCATCGCCGCCGCCAGCGCCTCGGCCGGGGCCTTGCCGCCCCAGAGGACGAACTGGAAGGCGGGGAAGAAGCGCTCGCACTCGGTCAGCGCGATGTCCACCATGTCCTCCAGGCTCTCGGCCGAGGCGCCCGGCGCGCCACGCAGCAGCACGGAATGGCGGAACACCGGCACGCCCTCGTCGCTGTCGAGGCCGAAATGGCCGATCCAGAGCTTCTCATTGGCGAGGCTCAGCAGCTCGAACAGCTTCTCCCGCCTGTTCGGCGGCACCTTCATGTCGAAGGCGCAGGAGAAATGCATCGCGCTGATCTCGGGCGACCAGGAGAAGTAGAGCCCGTAGTCGCACCACTTGCCCGGCGCCTCGGCCGCCATCTCGCTGTCGGAGCGGCGGTCGAAGGCCCATTCGTTGCCGCCGATGATCTGTTCCATGATGTCGAGCGGATTGCCCGGGCGGTCCTGGCTGTCTTGGCCGAGATAGGCGGACATGCAAACCTCCTTCGCCCGGCGGGACGCGGGGGCACCCCCCGCCGCCGCGCCCGCCATCGGGTTGCCCCTGCTGGCGTCCTGCCGATGCCGACCCCCGGTATCTGGGGCCAGACACCCCGAATCGCCACAAGCGGTAGACTAGGCAAGCGCGAAGAAGCGTTGCAAGGCCGAGACTTGCGCGACTCGTCAAACGCTTGTGGAGATTTCTTGAAACGGCGTGGCGGCAGGGGCGCGCCGCGCGGCTAGAGCACGTTCCGTTCGACTGGCTGCGACGCACTGCGTCGCAGGTCGAACGGAAGGTCGTGCTCTAGGAATTGTATTTCCTAGAGCAGCTTATGCCCGTTCGGCGGAACCGCGCAGCGGTTCCACTCGAAAGGGCGCTGCTCTAGGCCACGTCGGGCTCGGGCTCGCGCGGCGCTTCCAGCGTCGCCACGCGCGCCTCGAGCTCGGCGACGCGCTGCGCAAGCCCCTCGGCCTGCTCGCGGGCGCGGCGGGCAACCTCGAGCGCGGCGTCGAGGTCCTCGCGCCGCACGAGGTCGAGGCGCTGGGCCATCGCCTCCACCTGGGCGCGCGCCATCGCCTCGGCCTCGGCGCGCATCGCCGCCATCACCGAGAAGGCGCCGCCGGCCATCCCGGCCAGGTCGTCGAAGATGTCCTTGCGCTTCATCGCAGCCTGCTCCCCCAAGGGCTTGCATCGCGCCCGCCCGGCCTATACGCCGCGGCGCAGCACGGGATAAGCCTCACCCCATGTATCTGGTCACCGGCGGCGCCGGTTTCATCGGCTCGAACCTCGTCGCGGCGCTGGCGGCGCGCGGCGAGGAGGTGCTGGTGGTGGACCGGCTGCGCGAAGGCGCGCCGGGGCGCGAGAAGTGGCGCAACCTCGCGAAGCACGCGATCGCCGGCCTGCTGCCGCCCGAGGCGATCGGCGCGGCGCTGGCCACGCCCGGGCTGCGCGCCGTGATCCACATGGGCGCGATCAGTGCCACCACGGCGACCGATGGCGACCTGGTGGCGGCGACCAACCTCGCTTTGCCGCTGATGCTCTGGGAGGCCTGCGCGGCACGCGGCATCCCCTTCCTCTACGCCTCCTCCGCGGCGACCTATGGCGATGGCGCGCTCGGCTTCGAGGACGACGCGGACCCGGTGGCGCTCGGCGCCCTCCGCCCGCTCAATCTCTACGGCTGGTCGAAGCTCGCCTTCGACCGGCGGGTGGCGGATCTGCTGGCGCGCGGGCGGCCGGCGCCGCCGCAATGGGCGGGGCTGCGCTTCTTCAACGTCTACGGGCCGAACGAATACCACAAGGGCCGCATGGCCTCCGTGGTGTTCCACAAGTTCCACGAGGCCGCGGGCGGCGGCACGGCGCGGCTGTTCCGCTCCGATCGCGCGGGCATCGCCGATGGCGAGCAGAAGCGCGACTTCGTGCATGTGGACGATTGCGTGAAGGTGCTGCTCTGGCTGCTCGAGAACCCGTCCGTGTCGGGGCTGTTCAATGTCGGCTCCGGCCGGGCGCGCAGCTTCTGCGACCTGCTGCGCGCGATGTTCGCGGCGATGGGGCAGGATGACCGCATCGCCTTCGTGGAGATGCCGGCCGACCTGCGGGGCAAGTACCAGTATTTCACCGAGGCCCCGCTCGGGCGGCTGCGCGCGGCGGGCTACACCGCGCCGACCATCGGCCTGGAGGAAGGGGTCGGCCGCTATGTGCGCGACTTCCTGATGCGCGAGGACCCGCACCGCTGATGTTCCCCGTGATCGCGTTTCCGGCGATCGACCCCGTCGCCATCGCCATCGGGCCCTTCGCGCTGCGCTGGTATGCGCTGGCCTACATCGCCGGCATCCTGCTCGCCTGGTGGCTGGCGCGGCGCGCCGCCGCGATGCCGCCGGTCGCCGCGACGCGGGAGCAGGTGGGCGACGCCGTCACCTGGGCGACGCTCGGCATCATCCTCGGCGGGCGGCTCGGCTATGTGCTGTTCTACCGGCCGGGCCACTACGTCACGGCGCCGTGGGAAGCGCTCTATCTCTGGCAGGGCGGCATGTCCTTCCACGGCGGCATGCTGGGGGTGATCCTGGCGCTCTGGTGGTTCTGCCGGCGGCAGGGGATGGACCCGCTCCGCTTCGGGGACCGGGTGGCGCCGGCGGTGCCGGTCGGGCTGTTCCTCGGGCGGCTCGCGAATTTCGCGAATGGCGAGCTCTGGGGCCGTGTCTCGGACGTGCCCTGGGCGATGGTCTTCCCCGGCGCCGGGCCGGCGCCGCGGCATCCGAGCCAGCTCTACCAGGCCTTCCTGGAAGGGGTGGTGCTGCTGGTGGCGCTGCAGGTCCTGCTGCGCGTGAAGGCGGTGCGGGAAAAGCGCGGCGCGCTGACCGGCGCATTCCTGGCCGGCTACGGCCTCGCACGGCTGGTGGGCGAGGCCTTCCGCGAGCCGGACGCGCATCTCGGCTTCCTCTGGGGCGGGCTGACGATGGGGATGCTGCTCTCGCTGCCGATGCTGTTGGCCGGCGCCTGGCTGATGCTGCGGCCGCGGCGGCGGCGGCGCATGCCCCTCACGTGAAGCCCGAACGCCTGGATCGTTTCATGGCCCGCGCGGCGGCGGCCTATTACGCGCGGCCGGGGGCGATCGGCGGGGACTTCACCACCGCGCCAGAGATCAGCCAGGCCTTCGGCGAGGTGCTGGGCGCCTGGTGCGCCGTGATGTGGGAGAGGATGGGCCGGCCCGATCCGGTGATCCTGGCCGAATGCGGGCCGGGCCGCGGGACGCTGATGGCGGATGCGCTGCGGGTGCTGGCGCAGGTGGCGCCGGCCTTCCGCGCCGCGCTGCGCGTGCATCTGGTGGAAGCCTCGCCGGCGCTTCGGGCGGCCCAGTCCCGCGCGCTGGGCGATGCGGTGGCGGGGTGGCATCAGGAGGTGGCGACGCTGCCCGAGGGGCCGCTGATCCTGCTGGCCAACGAGTTCCTCGACGCGCTGCCGATCCGGCAATTCGTCCGGCGCGACGGCGCGTGGCGGGAGCGGTTCGTGCAGGATGGGCTGTTCGTGGAGGTGGCGGCCGATGCTCCCTCCCCCGCAATGCGGGGGCTTGCGGCGCTGCTGCAAGGCCGAAGGCTGGCGGGGGAGGGAGCCGTCATCGAGGTCGGGGAAGCCGCGACATCCCTCATCGCCCAGCTCGCCGCCCGCCCGCGCCTCGCCGCGCTGTTCCTCGACTACGGCCATGCGGGCGGCTTCGGCGACACGCTCCAGGCGGTCGCGGGGCACCGGACAGGGCTCGATCCGCTGGCCGAGCCTGGTTCGCGCGATCTGACCGCGCATGTGGATTTCGCCGCCCTCGCGACGGCGGCGCGCGAAGCCGGGGCGGCCGCCTTCGGCCCGGTGCCGCAGGGGCTGTTCCTCCAGCGCCTCGGCCTCGCGACGCGCGCGGCGATGCTGGCGCAGGCGCGGCCGGCGCTCGCGCGGGAGATCCTCTCGGGGGCGGAGCGGCTCATGGCACCCGAACGCATGGGGCGGCTGTTCAAGGCGCTCGCGGTCTGCGATGCCGCGCTCGGCCCGCCACCGGGCTTCGAGGAAGGCTGATGAGCGCCACCGATTCACGCCTCTGCGCACGCCGCGCCGCCCGCCTGCGGGCGGCGCGGCGCGCGCGCCGGCGATCGGGGGCGCCATGAGTCTTCCCCTCCTCACCGCCGGCCTGCCCGCCCCGCACGGCTTCTTCACCCGCGTCGGCGGCGTCTCGGCCGGGCGCTTCGCGAGCCTCAACTGCTCGCTCTCCGGCCGCGACGACGCGGCGGCGGTGCGGGAGAACCGGCGGCGCGCGGCCGCGGCGCTCGATCATGCGCCCGCCGCGCTGGTCGGGCTGACGCAGGTGCATGGCGTGGCGGTGGCGACGGTGACCGGGCCCTGGCCGGAGACGGCGCGGCCGGCGGCGGATGCGATGGTGACCGACCGGCCAGGCCTGCTGCTCGGCATCGTCACCGGGGATTGCGCGCCGGTGCTGTTCGCGGATGCCGAGGCCGGCGTGGTCGGCGCGGCGCATGCCGGCTGGCGCGGCGCGGTGGCTGGCGTGATCGAGGCGACGATCGCCGCGATGGAGGCGCTCGGCGCGGCGCGCGGGCGGATCGCGGCCGCGATCGGGCCCTGCATCGCGCAGCCGAGCTACGAGGTGGGGCCCGACCTGCGGGCCGAGCTCCTGGCGCGCGATCCGGCCGATGCGCGTTTCCTCGCGCCCGGCCGGCGGGAGGATCGCTGGCAGTTCGACCTGCCGGGCTATTGCCTCGCGCGGCTCGCGGCTTCGGGCATCGCGCACGCGGCCTGGGTGGGGCGCGACACGCTGGCCGAGCCGGACGCCTTCTTCAGCCATCGCCGCGCGACGCTCGAGGGCAGCGGGCCGATCGGGCACCAGCTCTCCGCCATCGCGGTCCCCAAGGGATCAGGGGGAGGGGGATGAGGCGATGCCCTATCTGGTGATGTTCATGGTGATGACGCTGCTGACGCTGCTGGTGTCCTGTGCGCTGCTCTAGGGCAGATCGCCGGAAGGCGGACCCGCCTGGAGGCGTGAATCTGCCCTGCGGACAACAGCCTTCCGGGGCGGGCCGGATCTTCGATCCGGCCCGCCCCGGCAGGCGCGGGGCGCTGGCGGGGCTGCTCGCGCTCGGCGCCTGCGGGCCGCTGCCGCAGCCCTATCGGGGGGAGCCGGGGCAGGTCGCGCGGCGGCTCGCCAGGCCGCCGGCCTATCGCCTCGTGGTCCCGGCGCCGGCGGAGGCGCTGCTGCCGGCCGCCGATGCCGAACGCTTCGCCGAGGCGCTCGCCGGGGCGCTGCGGGAGGCCGAGATCCCGGCGGCCAGCGGCGAGGCGCTGCCGCTCGACTGGCAGGTGGCGGTGCGGGCCGAGGCGGCGGGCAATGCCGTGCGGCCCCGCTATGAGCTGCGCGACGCCGATGGCGCCAGGCTCGGCCTGCATGAGGGCCGGCCGGTGCCGCTCCGCGCCTGGGCGGAGGGCCAGGCCGAGGCGCTCGGCGCCGCGGCGGCCGAAGCCGCGCCGGCGCTCGCGATCCTGGCCGCGCGGGCCGATGCGGCGCGGCGGACCGGCGACGAGAACGCCGCCGGGCGCGGGCCGCCGGTGATCCGCCTGCTCGCGGTGCGCGGCGCGCCGGGAGATGGCAACCGCAGCCTGACGGCGCGCATGGGCGATCGGCTGGCCGGCTTCGGCTACCAGGTGCAGGAGGCGGCGGACGGCGCCGATTTCGCGGTGCAGGGCGTGGTAACCCTCGCGCGCGCCGCGGCAGGGCTGGAGCGGGTCGAGATCGTCTGGACCGTCTCGCGCCGCGACGGCTTCGATCTCGGCCGCGTGCTGCAGCTGAACGAGGTTCCGGCCGGCAGCCTGAACGGGCTCTGGGCGGATGTCGCCTTCGTGGTGGCGGAGGAGGCGGCGGGCGGCGTGCGGGACGTGCTGGCCAATGCCGGGAGCCAGCCGCCGACGCCGGCGCAACCCGCCGCGCGCGCGGGGGTGCCGCGCTGAACCGGAGGGGCCGGCGCGGTGGACTCGGGATTGTCGCATTGCTATCCGGGCGCGCCGCGCGGCGGTTCGCGCGGCGACGCTCTCACCCTCCTCCCCGGGGCCTCGCCGCATGAAGATCATCGCCTGCAACAGCAACCGCCCGATGGCCGAGGCGGTCGCCGCCGCACTCGGCATCCCGCTGACCCAGGCCAGCGTCCGGCGCTTCGCCGACATGGAGATCTTCGTCGAGATCCATGAGAACATCCGCGGCGAGGACACCTTCGTCGTGCAGTCCACGAGCTACCCGGCGAACGACAACCTGATGGAGCTGCTGATCACGCTCGATGCGCTGAAGCGCGCGAGTGCGCGGCGCATCACCGCGGTGATCCCCTATTTCGGCTATGCGCGGCAGGACCGGAAATCGGGGCCGCGCACGCCGATCAGCGCGAAGCTGGTGGCCAACCTGATCGCCGCGGCGGGGGCGAACCGCGTGCTGACGCTCGACCTGCATGCCGCCCAGATCCAGGGCTTCTTCGACATCCCGGTGGACAACCTGTTCGCCGCCCCCCTGTTCGCCCGCGACATCCAGGAGCGTTTCGCCGGCCGCGAGACGATGGTGGTCAGCCCCGATGTCGGCGGCGTGGTGCGCGCGCGCGCGATCGCGGCGCGGATCGGCGCCGACCTCGCCATCATCGACAAGCGGCGGCCGCGCGCGGGTGTGAGCGAAGTTATGAACGTGATCGGCGAGGTCGAGGGAAGGCACTGCATCCTGGTGGACGACATCGTGGACAGCGGCGGGACGCTCTGCAACGCCGCGGAGGCGCTGCTGAAGCACGGGGCCAAGAGCGCCAGCGTCTATGTGACGCATGGCGTGTTCTCGGGCGGGGCGGTGGCCCGCGTCGGCGCGGCGCCGATCGAGACGATGGTGGTGACGGATTCGATCCTGGCGACGGAAGCGGTGCGCGTCTCCCGCAACATCCGCCAGCTCACCGTGGCGCCGCTGATCGCGGAGGCGATGAAGCGGATCAGCGAGGAGAGCAGCGTGAGTACGCTGTTCAACTGACCGCTGCACCCTTCCCCGCCCCTCTTCTCCCTCCCCCGCATCGCGGGGGAGGGCTGGGGTGGGGGTGCGGAGGACAGGTCCGCACTTGTTCTCGCACCCCCACCCTGACCCTCCCACGCAAGGCGGGGGAGGGAAGCACCAGGCGGCAAAGGTTCGCGCTACGCCGTGAACATCGGCACGGGCGCGCCACCCTCCGTGTCACGCCACACCACCCGCAGCGCCATCCCGATGCGGATGTCCTCGAAGGCGATGTCCACCAGGTTGGTGAAGACGCGCGGGCCTTCCTCCAGCTCCACCATCGCCGGCACATAGGGCGCCTTCGTGCGCATCACGGTGTAGCTGTAGAGCGTGCCGCGGCCGCTCGCCTCCACCAACTCGACATGCGGCGAGAGGGTGAAGGGCGAGACGCCGCGGGGCGGGAAGAAATGGCAGCCGGTGTCGCGGCAGCGGCCGAGCAGCAGCTTCCCCTGCGCGGCGGCATCCCAGAAGGGCTGCGTGACCGGATCGGGGATCGGCGCCTGGATGCTTCGCTCGCTCATCACAGCCGCTCCAGGATGAGCGTCGCACTGCCATGCCGGTGCCCCAGCAGCCCGCCCGTGCCATGCGCCAGCGCCAGGCTGCAATCCTTCACCTGCACCGCCGGGTGCGCCTCCCCGCGCAACTGCCGCACCGCCTCGATCACCTTGGTCATGCCGCCGCGATTGGCGGGGTGGTTGTTGCACAGCCCGCCGCCATCGGTGTTGAAGGGCAGCTTCCCCACGCCGCTGATCAGGTTGCCGTCGGCCACGAAGGCGCCCCCCCTGCCCTTCTCGCAGAAGCCGAGATCCTCGAGCTGGATCAGCACGGTGATGGTGAAGCTGTCATAGATGCTGGCGTAGCGGATATCCGCGGGCGTCACGCCGGCTTCCGCGAAGGCCCGCGCGCCGGAGAAGCGGGCGGCGGAAAAGGTCAGGTCGTTGTAGCCGCCCTGATGCGTCTTGATCGCCTCGCCAGTGCCGCGCACCGCCACCACCGGGCGCTTGAGCCCGCGCGCGATCTCGGGCCGCGCCACCACCAGCGCACCACCGCCATCGCTGATCACGCAGCAATCGAGCCGGTGCAGCGGGTCCGCAACGAGCGGGGAGGTCACCACCTCCTCCACCGTCACGGGCTTCCGCAGCATCGCGTGCGCGTTGTGCTGCGCGTGATGGCTCGCCGCCACCTTGATCCAGGCGAGCTGCTCGCTCGTGGTGCCGAACTCGTGCATGTGGCGCATCGCGCACATCGCGTAGGCGGCGGCCACGGTGCGGCCCATCGGGATCTCGAACTGGTCCTCGGGCACCAGCGGGTTCTGCGCCCGCGTCGCGGTGCCGGTGGCCTGGCCCTCGCTGCGCGGCCGGCCGGCGAGCGTGATCAGCGCGACATTGCAGCGCCCGAGCGCGATGGCCGCGGCGGCATGCGCCACATGCGCGATGTAGGAACTGCCGCCGATATCCGTGCTGTCCACATGGCTCAGCCGATCGAGGCCGAGATACTCGGCCATCGAAAGCGGCCCCATCCCCGGCGCATCGCCGGCGCAGAAATAGCCGTCCACATCGTCCTTCGAGAGTCCGGCGTCCTGCAGCGCGCCCCAGGCCACCTCCGCGTGAAGCTGCGCGGTGGATGTGTCCGGCGCCTTGCGGGTCGGGTGCTCATGGGCGCCGACGATGCAGGCGCTGCCGCGAAGGCTCATGCCGTCTCCTCCAAGGGCGCCGAGACTGGCAAGCGTGGCGGGCTTGGGCAAGCGGGGCACGGCTGCGCTATAAGCGGCGCCCAGGAGGTTCCGTGCCATGGACATCGCACCGCCGCTCACCCTCGCCGGCGCAACCGCCGGCTACATGTCGGGCTTCGGCAACGGCTTCGAGACGGAGGCGCTGCCCGGCGCGCTGCCGATCGGCCGCAACTCGCCGCAGCGCTGCGCCTATGGGCTCTATGCCGAGCAGCTCTCGGGCTCGCCCTTCACCGCGCCGCGCCATTCCAACCAGCGGAGCTGGCTCTACCGCATCCGCCCGACCGTCGCGCATATCGGCCGCTTCGCGAAGCGCGAGCTGCCCTTCTGGATCAGCGCGCCGGACCAGGCGCAGCACGACCTGCCGATCCAGCCGCTGCGCTGGGACCCGATCCCGCTGCCGGGCGAGAAGCTCGATTTCCTGGCCGGCATGCGGACCATCACGAGCGCCGGCGATGTCGCCTCCCAGACCGGGATGGCGGCGCATATCGCGCTGGTCACGGCCAGCATGACGGAGGAGACCTTCTGGAACGCGGATGCGGAGATGCTGGTGGCGCCGCAGCAGGGTGCCATGCGCTTCCGCACGGAGTTCGGCGTGATCGACGCCGCCCCCGGCGAGATCGCGGTGATCCCGCGCGGGGTGAAGTTCCGCGTCGAGGTCGGTGCGCCGGCGCGCGCCTATGTCTGCGAGAACTATGGCGGCGCCTTCACCCTGCCGGAGCGCGGCCCGATCGGCGCGAACTGCATGGCCAACCAGCGCGATTTCCTCTCGCCCGTCGCGGCCTATGAGGATGTGGAGGGGCCGCATCGCGTCACGGTCAAATGGGGTGGCGTGTTCTGGTCGAGCGAGATCGGCCACAGCCCGCTCGATGTCGTCGCCTGGCACGGCAACTACGCGCCCTACAAATACGACCTGCGTCGCTTCTCGCCGGTCGGGCCGATCCTGTTCGACCATGCCGATCCCTCGATCTTCACCTGCCTGACGGCGCCATCGGAGACGCCGGGCACGGCGAACATCGATTTCGTGCTGTTCCCCGAGCGCTGGATGGTGGCCGAGAACACGTTTCGGCCGCCCTGGTACCACATGAACCTGATGAGCGAGTTCATGGGGCTGATCTACGGCCAGTACGACGCCAAGCCGCAGGGATTCACGCCGGGCGGATTCTCGCTGCACAACTGCATGCTGCCGCATGGGCCGGATGCCGAGGCCTTCGAGAAGGCCTCCAACGCGCCGCTGCTGCCGCACAAGCTGACCGACACCATGGCCTTCATGTTCGAGACCCGGCTTCCGCAGCGCGTCTCGGCCTATGCGGCCGCGCTGCCGCAGCTCCAGGCGGGCTACCGCGATTGCTGGGGCGGGCTGCGCAAGATGTTCGACCCGAGCAGGCGATGAGCATGCTGGATCACACCCACGACATGGCGGCGCGGAGCTTCGTCGAAAGCGCCAACGGGCATCCGGACTTCCCGATCCAGAACCTGCCGCTCGGCCTGTTCTCGGTGCGGGACGACGAGCCCGCGCGGATGGGACTCGCGATCGGGGATCAGGTCCTCGATATCGAGGCGGCCCAGCAGGAAGGACTGCTCAGCGAGGCGCTCTCGCAGGCGGTGGATGACGGGTTCTTCACGGAGGGGTGGAACCATGTCCTCTCGCTGGGCGGGGAGATGCGCCGGCGCCTGCGGCACGAGGCCTTCGCGCTGCTGCGCGAAGGCGCCGAGCATGAGGAGACGGTGCGCGCGCTGCTGCACAAGGCGAGCGACTGCGCGATGCACCTGCCGATGGCGATCGGCGACTACACGGATTTCTATGCCGGCATCGTGCATGCGACGGCCGTGGGCCGACTGATGCGCCCGGACAACCCGCTGCTGCCGAACTACAAGCATGTCCCGATCGGCTATCACGGCCGGGCGAGCTCCGTGGTGCCGAGCGGCCATCCGGTGCGCCGGCCGAACGGCCAGCGCAAGCCCGCGACCGAGACCGAGCCGAGCTTCGGCCCCTGCCGCAACCTCGATTACGAGCTGGAGCTCGGCATCTGGATCGGCGGTGCGAACGATCTCGGCGAGCCGATCCCGATCGCGCAGGCGGCGGATCACATCGGCGGCTTCTGCCTGCTGAACGACTGGTCGGCGCGCGACATCCAGGGCTGGGAATACCAGCCGCTCGGGCCCTTCCTGGCGAAAAGCTTCTGCACGACGGTGAGCCCCTGGATCGTGACGCCGGAGGCGCTCGCCCCTTTCCGCCTGCCGCAGCCGCCGCGCCCCGAAGGCGATCCGCGGCCGATGGCCTATCTGTGGGATGCGCGCGACCAGGCGGAGGGCGCGCTCGGGCTGGAACTCGAAGTGTTCATCCGCACGCCGGCGATGCGCGCGCAGGGAATCGCGCCGCACCGGCTTTCGCGCGCGGAGGCGACGGCGCTCTACTGGACGCCGGCGCAGCTTGTCGCGCATCACGCAAGCAATGGCTGCAACCTGCGCCCGGGCGACCTGCTCGGGACCGGGACGATCTCGGTCGAGGGCGGGCATGGCTCGCTGCTCGAGATCACGCGCGGCGGCAGGGAACCTGTGGCGCTGCCGGGCAGCGAGACGCGGCGCTTCCTCGAGGACGGGGACGAGGTGACGCTGATCGCCCGGGCGCGGCGCGAAGGATTCGCCGCGATCGGCTTCGGGGAATGCCGGGGCGTCGTCAGCCCAGCGCCTTCGGCGCGCTGACGGCGGCGCGGGCGCGCGCACAGGCCCGCAGGAAGCCGGCGACCTCCGCATGCGTCGGGCTGCCGGGATCATGCGCGCCGGCGCGGATTTCGCGCGCCAGCGCGGCGAGATCGCGCGCGGGCATCGGCGGCGCCGCGATCGCGCGCGCGGCGATCGCGATCGCATTTGCGGCCATCCGCGCGGCGAAGGCCTTCTCCGGCGGCAGCGCGGGCAGAAGCTCGTTCAGCACCACCTCGCGCGCGGTCGCCAGCAGGTCCGCGGCGTCTGGCTTCTCCTGCATCACGGCACCCCGGTGAGGTTCAGGATTTCCCACTCCAGCTCCGGCACGATATGGCCGGTCAGCGCGAGTTCCAGGTTGCGCTCCTCGCCCGAGAGATGGCGCGCGGCCTGGTCGGCGGCGATCACCGCCCAGCGCAGATGCGCCATTACCTCCCACCAGCGCACGCGCGCATCTTCGACCGGCGCGCCGGATTCGGCGGCGTAGCCCGCATAGAGCGCATCCCGCGGCCCGAGGCCGCCGGCCTCCATCGCGACATTCCCGAAGCGCCAGCACTTCGCGCAGAGCCAGCCGAGATCGGCATGGCCATCGCCCCAGGCCGCGAATTCCCAATCGAGCACGCCTGTCACGCCCGAGGCATCGAGCATCAGGTTGCCGGTGCGGAAATCATTGTGGACGAGCACCGCCGGCGCCGGCGGCGGCGCGCTGCGTTCGAGATGACGCAGCCCCCATTCCAGCACCGGCCGCGGCGTGCCGGCAGCATCGAGCCGCCCGCGCATCGCGGCGATGGCGGCAAGCGCGGCATCCGCGGGCGTCGCGCCGAGGAAGCCGAGATCGGCGCGCGGCGGGCGGATGCGATGGATGCGCGCGAGCTCGCGGCCGAGCGCGGCCGCGAGCTTCTGCCGCCCGCCGCCGAGCGTCGCGTCCTTCACCACCCGCGGGCCGAGCGCGATGCCGGCGACGCGGCGCATCACGAAGAAGGGCGCGCCGGTCACGGCCCCCTCCGCGCAGAGGAACAGCGGCTCCGGCACCGTCACGCCGGCGGCGAAGGCGGCCTTGAGCAGCGCGTATTCCGCCGCGCGCGGCAGGCTGACGGCGAGCACGGCCGCGCTGTCGGTGCGCAGCACCCAGTGCTGCGTCGCGCCGCCGGTCTCGACATCGAGCGCCCAGTTCTGCTGGATGGCGCCGCCAGAGAGCCTGCGGGCGCTCGCGATCCGCAGCGTGGGATCGCCGGCCTGCGCCGCGAGCCAGTCGCCGAGGCGCGTCAGCGCCGCCTCATCCATGCGCGCCCCAGCGGAAGAAGTCCTTGCCCTCGCGGCGCAGGATATTCGCCAGCACCATGCGATGCACCTCGGAGGCCCCATCCACCAGCCGCGCCTGGCGCGCATAGCGGTACATCCACTCGACCGGCGTGTCCTTGGAATAGCCGCGCGCGCCGAGCAGTTGCAGCGCGGTGTCCACCGCCTTGTGCAGCGCATCGGCCACGACGATCTTCGCCATCGAGACCTCCTTCCGCGCGAAGCCGCCCTGGTCCAGCACCCAGGCGGCCTTCATCGTCAGCAGCCGGCCGATCTCGAGCTCCATCGCCGCCTGGCCGATCAGCCCCTGCACGCTCTCGCGGTCGATCAGCTTCATGCCGAAGGAATCGCGATGCCGGATGCGCTCCATCGCGATCTCGAGCGCGCGCCGCCCCATGCCGAGCCAGCGCATGCAATGCGTGAGCCGCGCGGTGCCGAGCCGGATCTGGGTGAGCTTGAGGCCATCGCCCACCTGCATCAGCACGTTCTCGTCGGGGATCTCGAGGCCGTCGAAGGCGATCTCGCAATGCCCGCCATGCTCCTCCGGCCCCATGATCGGGATGCGGCGGATGATCTCCCAGCCCGGCTGGTCGGCATGGAACAGGAAGCAGGTGAGGCCCTTCCGCTCATCCTCGCTGGTCCGTGCGATCAGCAGGAAATGCTTCGCCTCGCCCGCGCCGGTGATGTAGTGCTTGCGCCCCGTGATCCGCCAGCGGTCGTTGCCGATGCGCTCGGCGCGCGTATAGGTCAGGCCGGGATCGGAGCCGCAGCCATCGGGCTCCGTCATCGCGAAGGCGGATTGCACGGCGCCGTCCACGATGGGCTGCAGCCAGCGCGCCTTCTGCGCCTCGGTCGCGACCTTCTCCAGCACGATCATGTTGCCGTCGTCGGGTGCGGCGCTGTTGAACACCACGGGGCCGAAGATGGAGCGGTTCATCTCCTCGTAGCAGGCGGCCATGCCGGTCACGGACAGGCCGCCGCCGCCCCGGTGCTTCGGCATCTGGAGCGCCCAGAGCCCTTCCGCCTTGGCCTCGGCGCGCAGGCGCTTCAGCACATCGGGGTGGATGTTCTCATGCGCGTCGTAGTTGGCGCGGTCGGCTTCGAGCGGGATGAGGCGATCCTCGACGAAGGCGCGGAGCTTCGCGCGCACCGTCTCGATCTCGGGGGGAAGGGTGAAGTCCATGCTGTCCTCATCTCCCTCCCCCGCATCGCGGGGGAGGGCTGGGGTGGAGGTGCGAGGATGAGCGCGCGCTGCGTGACGCACCCCCACCCTGACCCTCCCCCGCATGCGGGGGAGGGAGAGACTACAGCGCGTTCACCGAATGGCCGCCATCCACCGTCACGACGCTGCCGGTCATGTGCGCGCCCGCCTCGCTGGCCAGCAGCAGCAGCGGGCCGGTCAGGTCCTCCACCGTGCCGAGCCGGCGCTGCGGAATGCGGCGGATCATCGCCTGGCCGGCTTCGGTGGCGAAGAAGTCGCGGTTGATGTCCGTCTCGACATAGCCGGGCGCGATCGCGTTCACGCGGATGCGGTGGCGGGCGAGTTCCACTGCCATCTGCCGCGTCAGGTGCAGGAGCCCGGCCTTGGCAGCGACGTAGCTCGCGGCGCCGCCGATCACGCGCGACCCGCCGATGGAGGCGATGTTGACGATCGCGCCCGGCCGCTTCGCCGCGACCAGGCGCTTCGCCATCTCACGCGCCATCACGAAGGCGCCACGCAGGTCCACCCCCAGCACCGCATCCCAGTCGGCGTCCGTATGGTCAAGCACCGGCCTCGTCACCGCGATGCCGGCATTGTTCACCAGCAGGTCGCAGACGCCGAAGCGCGCCTCCACCGCGTCCAGCGCCGCGGCAATCGAGGCGGCATCGGTGACATCGAGCGGCACGCTGATCATGCGCGCGTCCGCCACCTCCGGCACGCGCCGCGCGCCGAGCGCCACGCGGGCGCCTGCCGCATGCAGCACCCGGGCGAAATGCGCGCCGAGCCCACCGGAGGCGCCGGTCACCAGCGCGACGCGACCCTCGAGTGCGAACAGCGCCGTCACCGATAACGCCCGCGCCGCGCCAGCCAGTCCTGCACCACGGCGGGCGCCGCGACCGCGGCCGCGAATGCGGCGGCCATCACCGTCTTCCTCATCCGATCCTCCCGCGCCGGCGCCTGCCGGGCCCTGCGGGAGTTTAGGGGCAGCCCGCCGGCGCGCGCCAGACGCTCAGGCGGTGCAGAGCCGGTCCAGCACGGCGGCGAGCTGCGTCGGGTCGTAGGGCTTGGCGAGCACCGCCGCCCGCTCATGCCCCGGCGGAAGGGCGGAGGCGCCATAGCCGGTGGCAATCACATAGGGGATGCCGCGCTGCGCCAGCAGGTCCGCCACCGGCGTCGAGCTTTCGCCCGCCAGGTTGAGATCGAGCACCACCGCATCCGGGCGCTCCCGCCCGAGGAGCGCGAGCGCCTCGGCCACCGTCGCGGCCGGCCCGATCACGCCATAGCCGGCGTCCGTCAGCGCGTCCTCGACGAGCATGGCGACGAGCGCCTCATCCTCCACCACCAGCACCCGCCGCGGCTCGGCCGACATCACGCGTTCCCGATCTGGCTGACGGCTTGGATCATTCCGCCATGGTTAGCCCGCGACGCGACGCGCGGCGCGTCACATTCGCGCGGGGCGGGCCAGGGCAGCGTCCCGGCGCGCCAGGCGGGCGCGAGCCAGGCGCGGGCGCGGCGCGGCCCGCGGCGCGTGGCGACCCGGAGCGGCGCCAGGCGGTATTCGGCGCCCTCATAGGCGGACAGCCGCGCGAAGGCGCGGGGCGCGAGGCGCGGCAGCAGCAGGCCCGCGACCTCCCCCGCGCCGCGTCGCAGCGTCGGCCAGGGCGTGCCGCGCAGCGCAACGCGGCGCCAGCCGGAAGCGCGCGCGGGCAGCGCGCGCCGCAGCGGCGCCCGGCCGGCGAAGCGGGCGAAGACCGCGGGATCGAGCAGCGTGCCGTAGAGGAACAGCGCCGCCATGCTCAATGCCCCGCATTCTCCCCCGAGAAATCCGGCGCCTTGAGGCCGGAGGCCTCCACCTGCCGGGCGATCTGCGCCTTGAGCCGTTCGAGGCCCTCGGCCGTCGTCGCCTCGGCGCGCGCCACCAGCACCGCCTGGGTGTTGGAGGCGCGGAGCAGCCACCAGCCATCCGGCGTCAGCACGCGCACGCCGTCCACGTCGTTCACCTTCGCCCCTTCCGCGGCGAGGCGGTCCTTCACCTCCTGCACCACCTGGAACTTGCGCGTATCCGGGCAGTCGAAACGGAGTTCGGGCGTGTTGATGACCTGCGGCAGCGCGGCGCGCACGGCGGAGAGCTTCCCCTGCATGCGCGCGACGATCCCGAGCAGGCGCACGGCCGAATAGGGCGCGTCGTCGAAGCCATACCACTTGTCCGCGAAGAAGATGTGGCCCGACATCTCGCCCGCCAGCGGGCTGCCGGTCTCGGCCATCTTCGCCTTGATGAGGCTGTGGCCGGTCTTCCACATCAGCGGCGTGCCGCCGGCCTTGGCGATCTCGTCGAACAGCACCTGGCTCGCCTTCACATCGGCGATGATGGTGCCGCCCGGCTTCCCGGCTGCTGCCTGCTGCGCGAGCACGTCCCGCGCCAGCACGACGAGGAGCTGGTCGCCGAACAGGATGTGGCCCTCATCGTCCACCACGCCGATGCGGTCCGCGTCGCCGTCGAAGGCGATGCCGAGATCGGCCTTGCGTTTCGCGACCTCGGCGATGATCTGCTCGAGATTCTTCGCGACCGTCGGATCGGGGTGATGGGCGGGGAACGTGCCGTCGATCGTGCCGTTGATGACGTGATGCGTCCCCGGCAGCTTCGCGACGAGCCGCTTCGTGATCTCGGCGCCGGAGCCGTTGCCGGGATCCCAGACAACCGTGAGCCGGCGCTCGCCGCCATCCCAGTCCTGCAGCATGCGCGCGAGGTAGTCCTCGGAGACATCCACATGGCTGTCGCTGCCCGCAGCTTCCGGCACCACGTCGCCGGCGGCGGCCATGCGGCCGATCTCCTGGATCTGCTTGCCGAAGAACGGCTTCTTGCCGAGCATCATCTTGAAGCCGTTGTAGTCCGGCGGGTTGTGGCTGCCGGTGACCATCGCCGCGCCATCGGCGCCGAGCGCATAGGCGGCGAAGTAGAGCATCGGCGTCGGCCCGCATCCGATCCGCGCGACCTCGAGCCCGCAGGCCTTGAGCCCGGCGACGAGCGAAGCCTCCATCTCCGGCGAGGAAAGCCGGCCGTCATAGCCGACCGCGACCTTCTTCCCGCCGCCGCGCACAACGATCGAGCCGAAGCAGCGGCCGATCGCGAAGGCATCCGCGGCGTGGAGCGTCTTCCCGACGATGCCGCGGATGTCGTATTCGCGCAGGCTCGTGGGATCGAAGCTGTGCTTGAAGGCTGTCATGCCGGCGCTCCCGCTCAGGCGTATTTCTGGATGATGCCGCGCATCGCCGGCGCCATGTCCTCGCGCGCCAGGGCGAAGGCGACCTGGGCCTCGAGATAGCCGGCCTTGTCGCCGCAATCGAAGCGCCGGCCCTTGTAGCGCAGGCCATGGAAGGGCTGGCTGCCGATCAGCTTCGCCATGCTGTCGGTGAGCTGGATCTCGCCGCCCGCGCCCTTCTCCATCTTCGACAGATGCGCCATCACCTCCGGCATCAGCACATAGCGGCCGATCACGGTCAGGTTGGACGGCGCCTTCTCGACCGGTGGCTTCTCGATGAGACCCGTCACTTCCACGAGATCGCCCTTCACGGCGCCCGGCGCGATCACGCCATAGCGCGAGACCTGCTCGCGCGGGACCTCCTCGATCGCGACCACATTGCCCTCGGTGGCGCGATACGCCTCGGCAAGCTGCGCCATGCAGGAGGTCTCGCACAGCATCAGGTCATCGGGCAGCAGGATGGCGAAAGGATCATCCTGCACGAAGTTCCGCGCGCACCAGATCGCATGCCCGAGCCCGAGCGGCACCTGCTGGCGCGTGGAGACGATGGAACCCGGCGGCAGGGACTGCGCCTGGAGGGCCGCAAGCTCCTTCTGCTTGCCGCGCTCGGCCAGGGTCCGCTCCAGCTCGAAGGCGGCATCGAACTGGTCCACCAGCATCGTCTTGCCGCGGCCGGTGACGAAACAGAATTGCTCGATGCCGGCCGCCCGCGCCTCCTCCACCGCATACTGGATCAGCGGCTTGTCCACGACGGGCAGCATCTCCTTCGGCATCTGCTTGGTCGCCGGCAGGAAACGCGTCCCCAACCCGGCAACCGGCAGGACAGCCTTGCGGAGCGGCTTCGGCACTGGCGCTTCTTCCCTTCAGATACGCCCCGAGGAGTGCCACGCCCGCCGCGACGCGTCCACGGGGCGTGACGGCGGCCGGGGCGAGGCGCTGGGGAGGGCGCTGCCCTCCCCAGACCCCTCCCGCCAAGGGCCAGGGGGCCCTTGGAACCCATGAGTTCAGTGGCTGTGCTGGGAGGGGGCCTCACGCGCGCGCCCTTGATCGAGGGCGCTCCAGGCCCCCTCCCAGCACAGCCACCAAAGTCGCCGGGTCCAGGGGCCGCTTGGCCCCTGGTGGGGGAGGTCTGGAGGGGGCAAGGCCCCCTCCGGCACCCTCACCCCAGCAACACATCCCGCGCCTCGTTGAGGCGTGCCGCGAGCCAGTCGGACCCGCCCTGGTCTGGGTGGGCGGTGCGCATCAGGCGGCGGTGGGCGGATCGGATCTCGGGCTCGGTGGCGCCTTCGCCGAGGCCGAGGATGGCGAGTGCTTCGGCGCGCGTCATCGGGCCGGTGCCGGGCTTCGGCGGCGGCGGCCGGGTCTCCCGCCAGTCGGGATGGGTGCGGTCGAGCCAGGCTTCCAGCAGCGGGATGCCTTCCGGGTCCACCGCGGCGATCTCGGTGAGGAGTTCGAGCAGCAGCGGCAGGTCGAGGTCGGCCAGGTCCTGGCCGGCGAAGCGGCCGGTCTTGACGCGGCCGAACATCCGGCCGCTGTCGTGGTCGAGCCCCATGGCGAGGTGGCTCGTCTCCACATCGGTGGCTTGCCCCGGGCTCGCGCTGCCGCCGCGCGCGAAGGTGTTCGCGGCGCGGACGGCCTTCCACCAGCGGAAGGCGGCGGGGCCGAACAGCAGAAGGGCCCAGAGCGCCTGCATCCCCCGCCCCGAGACGAGGAGCGCGACGAGCAGGACGGCGCCGAGCATCCCCCCGCCCCAGGCGAGCGCCGTCTTCACCTGGCCCGGCTTCGCATCCACGAAAAGCCGCGCGAGGCCGAGGACCGCGAAGAGGGCGATCAGCCCGAGGACCAGCCAGGTCACGGCCTCAGCCCTTCCGCGGCGCGGGAAGCTGGCCGGCGATGCCGCGCGCCGAGGCGGAGGTGAGGCGCGCCAGCGCCTGGCGGCCGCCCGCGGCAAAGACGGCGACGGCGCGGAGCAGGTCGCGCAGCGTCCCGGCCGAGGCGGAATCGAACCGCACCCAGGCCCCGCCCGAAAGCCGCGCGACCTGGCGGAAGGCGGTCTCGGCGATCGGGCTCGTGCCTTCCTGGAAGCAGAAGACCGGCGTGCCGCGCAGGCCGAGTTCGCCGGCGAGGTGGCAGATCGGGTCCACATCCTCCTCGATCGCGTCGCCGATGAAGATCACGGCGTTGACCTTGTCCTTCGCCGTCTCGGCCAGCGCGTGGCGGAAGGTGCGGAGGATCTGCGTCTGCCCGCCGAGGCAGGTGACGGAGGTCATCCGCCGCGTCACCTCGTCGGCGTTGGTGAGGAAGGGGGTCGCGGCGAATTCGTGGAAGCCGCGGTAATAGGCCAGGGAGACGGCGAGGCCGCCGATCTCCTTCACGGCGGCGAACATCTCCCCCTGGAGCTGGCAGGCCCGGTCCCAGGAGGGCTGGCGGGAGGCGGTCGCGTCCATCGCGAAGAGGAGGCGCCCGGGCTTGCCGGAGGCCGGCCGCACGGCCGGCATCGCGGCCACCTTCGAGAGGAAGGCGGCGACGGCGGGGTTGGCCTTCTTGTCCGGCAGGTTGGCCATGCCGGGAAGATGGGGCCAACCCGCGCGGTGCGGAAGGGTCGAATGGCGCAGCGCGGCCCGCCGGCCCGCCCTCCACCGGTTCGCCGGGGCCGAGGCCGGCGCTTGGCCCGGTGCGCGCTTGCCCCTAGCCTGCCCCTCGGCGGCCTTCCGCAGGCATCAGGTGCCGTCCCCGCGGCGCCACAAGCAGGGAGTCGCCATCGATGGCCGCCGTCCTGGTTCGACTCCTGCTCGGTTTCGCCTTTCTCCTGCCGGCCAGTGCCGGGACGGCGTTCGAGGCCGGCTGGCAGCCCATCACCATCGCCGGTCCGACCCCGGACAGCCCCGCGACGAGCGTGGCGCTCTACTACCCGACACGGGTCGCGGCACGCCGCATCCCGATGGGGCCATTCACGCCCAACGTCGCCCCGCAGGCGCCGCCGGAACCGACGTTCAAGGGGCTCATCATCCTCAGCCACGGCACCGGCGGCAGCGAACTGGGCCATACCAGCCTCGCCGAGGCGCTGGCCCAGCACGGCTACATGGTCGCGGCGCTCCGGCACCCCAGGGACAACTGGCAGGACCGCTCGATGCTCCGGGACGTTGCCGGGGGCTATTTCGCCGAACGACCGCGGCAGGCCTCGCGCGTCATCGATGCCCTGTTGGCCGACCCCGCCTGGCGGGACCGTATCGCCCGCGATGCGCGTGGACCGCGCATCGGCGCGGTCGGCCATTCGGCCGGCGGCTATACCGTGATCGCGCTGGCCGGCGGCGAGCCGGACATGCGGCGTCTTGCACGGCACTGCGAGATGGACCGCGCCGGTGATCCGATCTTCTGCGGAATGGCTCCGCCCGCGACGTCGGCGGCGGCGACCGGATCGGTGGCGATCGGGTCGGTGGCCGACCGCCGGGTGCGCGCCGTCGTCGCGCTCGCACCGCTCGGCGCGATCTTCGATGCGCCGTCGCTGGGCCGGATCAGCCTGCCCGTGGCGATCTACACGGCCGAGTTGGACCGCTTCCTGGTCCCGCGCTTTCACGCCGACTGGATCGCCGCCAACCTGCCCGGCGTGGTGCACAACCGGATCGCGAACGCCTGGCATTTCGCCTTCATGGACCCGCCGGGGATGGCGATCCCCAGCGAGGATGGCGATCTCCGCGCCGATCCGCCGGGCTTCGACCGCGCGGCGTTGCTGCAGCGGCTGGCGCGCGATTTGCCGGCCTTCTTCGACCGGGCCTTCGAGTAGAGCCCCGCGGCCGGCGCGCCGATTGGCGCGCGCGGCGCCCCCTACCCCGCCTTCAGCCCGTTCGCCTGCGCTGCCGCCAGCGCCGTCATGTTGACGATGCCGCGCGCGGTGACGCTCGGCACCAGGACATGGATCGGCTTGGCCATGCCGAGCAGGATCGGGCCGACCTGGAGGCCCTCCGCGGCGGCCTTCAGCAGGTTGAAGGCGATGTTCGCCGCATCCAGCCCCGGCATCACCAGCAGGTTCGCCGCGTCCGTCAGCCGCGAATCCGGCACCGCCTTGGCGCGGATCGCAGGGACCAGCGCGGCGTCGGCGTGCATCTCGCCGTCCACCTCGAAATCCGGGTTCCGCGCGCGGATCAGCTTCAGCGCCGCGCGCATCCGCGCCGCACTCGGGGACCCCGAGGCACCGAAGGACGAATGACTGAGCAGCGCGGCCTTGGGGGTTATGCCGAAGGCGCGGATCTGCTCGGCGGCGAGCATGGTCATGTCGGCGATCTGCTCGGGCGTGGGATCCACGGTCAGGTGGGTGTCCACGAAGAACAGGTGCCCCGCCGGCAGGATCAGCGCCGAGAGCGCATAGACACGGGTGACGTCGGCGCGCTTGCCGATCACGTTGTAGGCGTTCTGCCAATGCGTGAACCAGTCGCCGCTGCCGCCGCAGAGGCAGGCATCGGCCTCCCCGGCCGCGAGCAGCAGCGCGGCCGCGGCGGTCTGGCGGGTGCGCAGCCGCCGCTCGGCCGAATCCGGCGGCACGCCGCGGCGCCCGACCAGGCGCTGATAGAGCGGCACGAGCGGGTCGAAGATCGCGTGGTCCGATGCCGGATCGAGCACGCGGACCGATTCCGTCAGGTCCATGCGTAGCCCCATGGCGGCGGCCCGGGCGGCGATCGTCTCGCGCCGGCCGATCAGGATCGGCTCCGCCAGCCCCTCGTCCAGCACGGTCTGCACGGCGCGCAGCGTGCGTTCGTCCTCCCCTTCCGCGAAGACCACGCGCACCGGGTTGCGGCGCGCGACCTCGAAGACCGGGCGCATCAGGTTGCCGGAGCGGAAGACGAAGCGCTCGAGCTCGGTGCGGTACTTCGCAAGGTCGGCGACGGGCCGGCGCGCCACGCCGGTCGCGGCCGCGGCCCTGGCCACCGCCGGCGCGATCTCGAGGATCAGCCGCGGATCGAAGGGCTTCGGGATGATGTAGTCGGGGCCGAACACCGGCGCGCTGCCGCCATAGGCGGCGGCGACGACCTCGCTCGCTTCCATCCGCGCGAGCGCGGCGATGGCATCCGCCGCGGCGACCTTCATCGCCTCGTTGATCTCGGTCGCCCCGGCATCGAGCGCGCCGCGGAAGATGAAGGGGAAGCAGAGGACGTTGTTGACCTGGTTCGGATAGTCGGTGCGGCCGGTGGCGACGATGGCATCCGGCCGGACGGCGCGCACCGCCTCGGGCAGGATCTCGGGCTCGGGGTTGGCCAGGGCGAAGACCAGCGGCTTCGGCGCCAGGCGGTGCAGCCATTCGGCCTTCAGCACGCGGGGCGCGGAGAGCCCGAGGAAGATGTCGGCGCCGTCCAGAACCTCCTCCAGCGTCCGCGCCGCGGTGTCCTGGGCATAGGCGGCCTTGAAAGGATCGGTGTTCGGGCGGCCCTTCCAGACCACGCCGTCGATGTCGCAGATCGTGACGTTCTCCCGCCGCAGCCCCATCGCGACGAGAAGGTCGAGGCAGGCGATGGCGGCCGCGCCGCCGCCGGTGTTGACGACGCGCACCTCCTCGATCCGCTTGGCCTGCAGCAGCAGGCCGTTGCGGACGGCGGCCGCGACGATGATGGCGGTGCCGTGCTGGTCGTCGTGGAAGACCGGGATCTTCATCCGCGCCCGGAGCGCGCGCTCGATCGCGAAGCACTCCGGCGCCTTGATGTCCTCGAGGTTGATGGCGCCGAAGGAGGGTTCGAGCGCGGCGACCGCCTCGATGAAGCGGTCGGGGTCGCGTTCCTCCACCTCGAGGTCGATCGAATCGATCCCGGCGAACTTCTTGAAGAGAACGGCCTTCCCTTCCATCACCGGCTTGCCGGCCAGCGCGCCGATGGCGCCGAGCCCCAGCACGGCCGTGCCGTTCGAGATGACGGCGACGAGGTTGCCACGCGCGGTGTAGTCCCAGGCCTTGTCCGGGTCCTTGGCGATCTCCTCGCAGGCGGCGGCGACGCCCGGCGAATAGGCCAGCGCGAGGTCGCGCTGGGTGGCCATGCGCTTGGTGGGCTCGACGCTCAGCTTCCCGGGCCGCGGGAGGCGATGGTAGTCGAGCGCGGCCTTGCGGAAATCGTCATCCATTGTGTACGGCGCTCCCCTTCCCCATTATCCTCGCAGGAACGAGGCGGATCGCAAGGCGCCGGAGAGGGGTTCATGTCGGGACGGAGGTTCCTGTCGGCGAGCGAGGCGCTCGGCCTGGACAGCGCGCCGGAGACCGAGCAGCGCCCGGCCCGCCCGGCGCCGACGATCAAGGGCAGCCTGATCGCGACGCCGCTGTTCCGCTATGGCGGGCGCATCATCGATGCGCTGAAGGCGAAGAGCGGCCATACGGTCGAGATCGGCGCGCTGATCCTCGAATTGCAGACCGCGATGGGCGACGGCTTCAACATCACCGACCTGCTGGCGGCGATCGAGGCGCTCAAGGGCGAGGGCGCGGTACGGAGCGACGGCAGGATCGTCGCGCTCGCGCCCGGCGCCCTGCAGGCCGGGCTGTAGAAGCCCCGCCCGGCCGGCGACGCGGATGCCCGAGACGCCGCCCGCCGCGCCCGAGCGGTCCCCCCTGCTGGTGGTGACGGGCGTGGTCTGCCTGCTTGTGCTCGGCCTGATCTATCTGGGGCCGGTGCACGAAAAGCTCGCCGCGCTCGGCTACGAGGCCGACAGCTTCGCGCGCCGCTACCTCGCGGTGTTCACGCTTGGCGCGGCGATCGGGCTGATGGAATTGCTGCTGCGCTACCAGGACGAGCCGATCGCCGCGGCGACCAGCCCGCCCGGCCTGCTCTTCGTGCTGCTGAACGGCGCGGTGGCGTCGCTGGCGCTGTTCCTGTTCGAGTATTTCGGCGCGCGCCCGACGCCGCCCGGGGCCGATCCGGCGCAGATCAGCGACACGGTGCAGCGGGTCATCATCTGCGGGCTGGGCGCGATGGTGGTGCTGCGGGGGCGGCTGCTCAAGGTGGGCGAGCAGGGCGGCCCGCAGACCGAGATCGGCTTCGCCCCGCTGGTCGAGGCGATCCTCGCGGCGGTGAACCGCGCCATCGACCGCGGCCGGGCGGTGGACCGGATGGCGCTGGTCACCGGCGAGGCGCGCGCGATGCCGCCGCTGACCTTCCGGGAGGTCGCGCCCTTCCTGCGGGCCGGGCTGCAATCCCTCCAGGCGCTCGACGTCAAGGTGATCGAGAAGGTGAGGAAGGAGATCGACGATCTCGACAAATCCGCGCTGCCGGACGGGGTGCGCTTCGAGGCCGCCGGTTACGAGCTGCTCAACAATTTCGGCGACGACGCCTTCCGCCGCCTGTTCCGCGAGGCGCGCATCTCGGCGCGGCTCCACAAGGACAGCGGCGCGGCGGGCGCGGCCACGCTGGCCGGCGGGGCCGCGACACAGCCAGGCGCCGGGGCGGCGACGCAGCCAGGCGCCGGGGATCCGGGTGACAGCATCGTTGGATCCTGAGGCGCCGCAGCGCGGCCAGCGGGCGATGGTGCGGTCGAGAAGATTCGAACTTCCACGGGGTTGCCCCCACCAGCACCTCAAGCTGGCGCGTCTACCATTCCGCCACGACCGCTTACCCGGTAGAGGGCGCGCCTATAGCCCATGACCGACGCCCCGACAACGCCCCACCCGGAGTGGATCGCAACCCCCGGTCTCACCCCCTACCCCGACGCGATCGCGCAGATGGAAGCGCGCGTCGCCGGCATCCGCGCGGGCACGGCCGCCGAGGCAGTCTGGCTGGTGGAACATCCGCCGACCTACACGGCCGGCACCTCCGCCCGGCCGGAGGACCTGCTCGAGAGGCGCTTCCCCGCCTTCGCGGCCGGGCGCGGCGGGCAATGGACCTATCACGGGCCGGGGCAGCGCACCGCCTATGTCATGCTCGACCTCACCCGGGCCCATGGCAGCGTGCGCGCGCGCGACCTCCGCGCCTTTGTCCACGGGCTCGAGGAATGGCTGATCCTGGCCCTCGACCACTTCAACATCCGGGGCGAGCGGCGGGAGGGGCGGATCGGCATCTGGGTCGTGGACCGCGCCCGCGGCACGGAGGACAAGATCGCCGCCCTCGGCGTGCGCATCACGCGCTGGGTCAGCTGGCACGGCATCGCGCTCAACGTGGACCCGGACCTGTCGCATTTCGCCGGCATCGTGCCCTGCGGCGTCGCGGCGCATGGCGTGACCAGCCTGCACCGGCTCGGCGTGCCCGCGACGCTCGAGGAGGCGGATTCGGCGCTGATCGCAGCTTGGACGAAAGTGTTCGGATAGGTCAGCGGCGCCTGCCCGGCGCCATTTGTTGCGGTATGTAAGCGGACATGGCCCAGCCCTCCGCGCTCGAACAATACGTCCTCGAACTCATCAACCGCGCGCGCGCCGATCCGGCCGCCGAGGCGGCGCGGCTGGGGATCGGGCTGAACCAGGGGCTCGCACCCGGGCAGATCAGCACCGCGGCGAAGGCGCCGCTGGCGATGAACACCTGGCTCAACGACGCCGCCGACACCCACAGCGCCTGGATGATCGCAACCGACATCTTCTCCCACACCGGGGCCGGCGGCTCCACGGCGGGGCAGCGGATGGCCTCGGCGGGCTATGTCTTCGCCGGCGCCTGGAGCTGGGGGGAGAACATCGCGCTGCGCACCGGCGGGCTCACCGCCGGCAATGCCGCCGCGCTCCACGACCAGCTCTTCGTCAGCCCCGGCCACCGCACCAACCTGATGAGCGAGACCTTCCGCGAAATCGGCCTCGGCCTCGCGGACGGCGCCTGGGACTGGGGGCCTCCCTGGGGCGTTCTGACCTCCTCCGCGCTCACGCAGACCTTCGCGAAGTCGGGCAACGGCGTCTTCCTCCTCGGCGTCGCCTTCAGCGACGCGGATGGCGATGGCTTCTACGACCCGGGCGAGGGCCTGGGCGGCGTCTCGCTCTCGATCCAGAACATGGCGACGCGCGCGACCGTCACGCTCGCCACCTGGTCGGCCGGCGGCTGGCAGACGCCGCTGGCCCCGGGCAGCTATGAGGTGACCTTCTCCGGCGGCGGGCTCGCGGCGCCGGTGACGCGCGGGGTCACGCTCGGCAACGCCAATGCGAAGCTCGACCTGAACCCCCTCGCCGCGGCAGCCGGGGCCGAGACGCTGCTCGGCGGCAACGGCGCCGAGACGCTGACCACCGGCGACGGGCATGACGTGGTGAATGCGCGGGCCGGGAATGACTGGCTGTTCGGCGGCGTCGGCAACGACACGCTGCTCGGCGGCGCGGGGGCGGACACGATCCTCGGCGGCTCGGGGCGGGATCGGCTGAACGGCGGCGACGGCGACGACGTGCTGATCGGTGGGCCCGGGGTGGATGCGCTGTTCGGCGGCGCCGGCGCGGACCGCTTCGTCTTCCTCTCGACGCTCGACCGTGGCGACCGGATCCTCGACTTCAACGTCGCGGAGGGCGACCGCGTGGTGATCGACCGCGCCATCGCCGCCAATGCCGGCACCACCTGGGCGCAGCTGTCCGCCAGCGGCCATGCGCGGCTGACCGACGGGCCGACGGGCGCGCTGCTCTCGATCGACGTCAATGGCGGCGGCGACCGCTGGACGCCGCTCGTCACCTTCGACGGTCTGACGGCGGCGCAGCTCGCGGGGACGGATTTCCTGATCGGGTGAGGCGGTCGCCGCGGCGGCCGAGCCATTTCTCGCCCTCCACCACCAGCAGCAGCGCCGCACCGGCGGCGATGGCGGCAAGCAGTTCGACCGGCCCCTGCGGCGCGGTGCCGAAGGCGGCCTGCAGGGGCGGGGCGTAGATGAAGGCGAGCTGCGCCAGCACCACCAGGCCGAGCCCGGTCCAGATCGCCGGCGTGCCGCGGAAGCCCTCGGCGGAGAAGCCGCTGAGGCGCGCCTGGCGCGCGGCGAAGAGATAGCCGATCTCCATCGCCACGATCGCGTTGACGACCAGCGTGCGCGACGCCTCGGCCGGCAGGCCGCGCCAGGACGCCCAGAGATCGAGCGTGAAGGCGAAGCCGGCCATCAGCAGCGAGACCATGACGACGCGCCGCAGCAGCAGCGCCGAGAGCAGCCCGCCCCCGGGCGGGCGCGGCGGGCGGGCCATCACGTCGCGCTCGGCCGGCTCGAAGGCGAGCGTCAGGCCGAGGGCGACGGTGGTGACCATGTTGACCCACAGGATCTGCACCGGCGTGATCGGCAGGGCGAGGCCGAGCAGCAGCGCGGCGAGGATCACCAGCGCCTCCCCGCCATTGGTCGGCAGCGTCCAGGCGATCACCTTCTGGATGTTGTCGAACACCACGCGGCCCTCGCGCACGGCGGCCGCGATGGAGGCGAAGTTGTCGTCGGCGAGCACCATGTCGGCCGATTCCTTGGCCGCCTCGGTGCCCTTGCGGCCCATCGCGATGCCGATATCGGCGCGCTTCAGCGCCGGCGCGTCGTTCACCCCGTCGCCGGTCATGGCGATCACCGCGCCGTCCTTCTGCAGCGCGGTGACGAGGCGGAGCTTCTGCTCGGGCGAGACGCGGGCGAACACGTCCACCCGCGCGGCCGCCGCCTCCAGCCCGGCCTGGTCGAGCGCGTCGAGATCGGTCCCGGTCAGCGCCTCCGCGGTGTTGGCGAGGCCGAGCGCGGCGGCGATGGCGCGCGCGGTACCGGGATGGTCGCCGGTGATCATCTTCACGCGGATCCCCGCCGCGCGGCATTCGGCGACGGCCGCGATCGCCTCCGGCCGGGCGGGATCGAGCAGCCCGACCAGGCCGAGCAGGTCGAGCCGCGGCAGGCGCGCGCCGTCCAGCGCCGCATCGGGCGGCAGCCTGGCCTCGGCGATGGCGAGCACGCGGAAGCCCTGCGCGGCGAGTTCGGCGGCGGCGTCCTCCCAGGGCGCGGGATCGGCGCCCGTCAGCGGCAGCACCGCCTCCGGCGCGCCCTTGAGCGCGAGCAGCGCCGCGCCCTCCGCCTCGTGCAGGGTGGCCATGTAGCGATGGCGCGAATCGAAGGGGATCGCGTCGCGCCGCGGCAGGTCGGCCGCGACGCCGGCGCGCGCGGCCAGCGCCAGCAGCGCGCCTTCCATCGGATCGCCGAGCACCTGCCAGGCGCCGTCCGAAGCCTCGCCCCCCGGCCCCTCGCCCCCCTCGGCATGCACCAGCGTGGCGTCGTTGCAGAGCGCTCCGGCGCGGGCGAGGGCCGCGAGCGCGGCGCGCGCCGCCTCCGAAGGCGCCTCGATCCGCGCCTCCGGGCCATAGCCCTCGCCCTCGATGCGCAGCGTGCCGGCCGGCGTCACGACGGCGCCGACCACCATCTCGTTGCGGGTGAAGGTGCCGGTCTTGTCGGAGCAGATGATGCCGACCGCGCCGAGCGTCTCGACCGCCGGCAGGCGGCGGATGATGGCGTGGCGGGCGGCCATGCGGCGGACGCCGATGGCCAGCGTGACGGTCATCACCGCCGGCAGGCCCTCGGGGATGGCGGCGACGGCGAGGCCGACCACGGCCATGAAGGCCTCCGCCGTGCCGCGCCCGGCGAGGATCGCATAGGCGAAGGCACAGGCGGCGACGCCGAGGATGACGAAGGTGGCGAGCCGCGCGAAGCGGTTCATCGCGCGCAGCAGCGGCGTCTCCAGCGTGCCGACGCGGGCGAGCATGGCGCTGACCTGGCCGAGCTCGGTCGCGGCCCCGGTGGCAACGACGACGCCGCGGCCCTGGCCGGCGACGATCAGCGTGCCGGAGAACACGATCCCGTCGCGGTCGCCGAGCGGCGCCGCGGCGGCGACCTCGCCGGTGCCCTTGTCGGCGGGGACCGATTCGCCGGTCAGCATCGCCTCCTCCGCGCGCAGGCCGCGCGCGGCGATCAGGCGGAGGTCGGCGGGCACGCGGTCCCCGGCTTCGAGCAGGACGATGTCGCCCGGCACGAGCTCCGCCGCGTCGAGGTCCTGCCGGCGGCCGTCGCGCAGCACGGCGGCATGCGGGGCGATCAGCTGCGCGAGCGCGGCGAGCGCGGCCTCGGCGCGGCCTTCCTGGACGAAGCCGACGATGCCGTTGACGAGCACGACCGCGAGGATGACGAGCGAATCCAGCGGATGGCCGAGCCCGGCGCTGATCGCCGCGGCGCCGAGCAGGACGTAGATCAGGAGGTTGCGGAACTGGTCGAGGAAGCGCGCGAGCGCGCTGCGCCGGGGTGGCTCGGGCAGGCGGTTCGGCCCGTGCCGGGCACGGCGCGAACCGGCCTCCGCCGAGGTAAGGCCAGCCGGGGTCGCGTCGAGCCGGTCGAGCGCCTCCGCCGGGGACAGCGCATGCCAGGGCGGTACTGCCCCCCGCTCCTCCGCCATGGTCAGCGCGCGAGAAGGGTGGCGACGATCAGCGCCGCGGCGGACCCGGCCAGGCCGACGGCGAAGGCGCCGACCGCGCCATGCGCCGGTGCCATCCCCGCGCCGCGCGCACGGAGCCAGCCGAGGCCGAGCAGGGCGAGCACGGTCAGCAGCGCCGAGACGGCCAGCGCCGGCGCGGTGGCAAGCGCGAGGAAGGGCAGCAGCGGGATCAGCCCCGCCACGAAATGGCCGAGCCCGCCGAGCAGCGCGGCGCGGTCGGCGCGGCGGGGATCGGGCTCCTGGAGGTCGAGCTCGAAGCGCATCATGAAATCGACCCAGCGCCGGCGGTCGGCGGCGATCGCCTCGACCGACTGGCGCAGCACCTCGCCGCGCACTCCGTAGCGGTGGAGGATGGCCGCGACCTCCCAGCGCTCGCGGTCGGGGTAGAGGCGGCTCTCCTCCTCCTCCCGCGCGCGCTCGGCGGCGTAGTGCTGGGCGGCGGCGCGGGCGGCGAGCGCCTCGGTCAGCCCGCGCGCGAGCGCGCCGGCGGCGGCGGCGGCGAGACCGACCAGCAGCACGAGGCCGGGTGCCGCGCCGAGCAGGGCGAGCGCACCGGCCAGCGCGAAGGGCAGCACGGGCCCCTCCGCCGCGCCGACGACGAGATCGCGCAGCACCGCATGCTCGGCGAGGTGGCGTTCCTCATGCGGGGGCCCGGGCGGCATGGGCGGCAGGCCGTCGCGCGTCGGCTCGGGGGCGGGTCCGTCGGGCATGCGCTGATTCTACGCAGGCGCGGCGGGGCACGCCAGGGCCACGGGGCTTGCAGGCGTGCCGCCGCGCCCCGACCTTGGGCGCATGCTCGACGCGAAATCCCTCCTCGACCGCTTCCTCGGCCCCGGCGCGGGGCAGCAGGCGCAGGGCGCCGCGACCGGCCTCGGGGACGTCGCGCAGCGCGCGATGGGCGGGCTCGGCGGGGCCGGGCCGCTGGTCGGCGCGGCGGCGGCGGGCGGGCTGCTCGCGCTGCTGGCGGGCGGCAAGCGGCGCAAGCTCGGCGGGCTCCTCAGCCATGGCGGCGCGGCGGTGGTGGGCGCGCTCGCGAGCCAGGCCTGGCGCAACTGGCAGGCCGGCCAGGCGCCGGCGACCGCGCCGGTGGCCGGCGGCGCCACGCCCGAGCCGCGCTTCCTCCCCTCCGCCGCGCCGGCCGCCGATGGCGCGCCCTTCGAACTCGCCCTCGTGCGCGCGATGATCGCCGCCGCGCGCGCCGACGGGCATGTGGACGCCACCGAGCGGGCGCGCATCTTCGACCAGGTGGAGAAGGCCGGGCTCGACGCCGAGGCCAAGGCCTTCGTCTTCGACAACCTCGACCGGCCGGTCGGCGTGAGCGAGATCGCCGCCGCCGCGGCCACGCCCGAGCAGGGCGCGGAGCTCTACCTCGCCGCGCGGCTGACGATCGCGCCCGACACGGCGGAGGAGCGCGCCTTCCTCGCCGCGCTGTCGCACCGGCTGAAACTGCCGGGCGAGCTCGTTGCGCATCTGGATCGCCAGGCGGAGGCGGCAAAAACGGATTGATCCGGGGTTGCCCCGCGAAAATGGACGGGGCATTACCGAATTGTCATGGCCGCTCCCACCGATCGCATCCCCCGCCGCACCATCATCCTCCCCGTCCTCGGCATCGGCGCCTGGCTCGGCTTCGGCAGCGCGGGGCTCGAACCGCTCGCCCTCCTGCTGCTCGCGGTGCTGCTCGGCAACGTGATGGCGGCGGTCCACCATGCGGAGGTCGTCGCGCTGCGCGTCGGCGAGCCCTTCGGCACGATCATCCTGGCGCTCGCCGTCACGGTGATCGAGGTCGGCATGATCGTCGCGCTGATGCTGACCGGGGATCCGAACCCGGCGCTGATGCGCGATTCCGTCCATGCCGTGGTGATGCTGGTGCTGCACGGGCTCGCGGGGCTCTGCATCGTGGTCGGCGCGCTCAAGCACCGGCAGAGCGAGTTCCGGGTGGAGGGCGCGAGCGCCTTCCTCGCGGTGCTGATCCCGATGGCGACCCTGGTGATGGTGGTCCCGAACTTCGTCGTCTCGGCGCCCGGGCCGTTCTATTCGCCGCTGCAGCTCACCTTCGTCTCGCTGGCCTGCCTCGTGCTCTACGCGGCGTTCCTGTTCATCCAGACCGGCTGGCACCGGGACTTCTTCCTGCCCGCGGCGGGGAGCAAGCAGCCGCTGTCGCGCCCGACCGGGCGGCTCGCGCTCGCCTCCTTCGGGCTGATGTGCGTGGCGCTGCTCTCCGTCGTGGTGCTGGCCAAGGCGCTTTCGCCAGCGGTGCAGCAGGGCGTGGGGACGCTCGGCGCGCCGGTGGCGATCGTCGGCGTGATCATCGCGGCGATCGTGCTGATGCCGGAGACGGCGGCGGCGGTGCGGGCGGCGGCGGCGAACCGGCTGCAATCCAGCATCAACCTCGCCCTCGGCTCGGCGGTGGCCTGCATCGGGCTCACCGTGCCGACGGTGGCCGTCGTCGCCTGGTGGATCGACCAGCCGCTCGAGCTCGGCCTGCGCCCCGGGGCGATGGTGCTGATGTTCCTCAGCTTCGTCATGGCGATGATCACCTACGGCACGGGGCGGACCAACCTGCTCTCGGGCATCGTCCACCTGGTGCTGCTGACGGCCTACATCTTCTACATCTTCGCGCCGTAACGGACGCGGGGTGACGGGCGCGGGCCGAGGCCCCCCCCCGGCGGGCGCGGGTTGTCCGCCTGCCGGCCCGCCTCTATAGCGGCGGCGCCGAGAGGACCACGATTTTGGCCAGCATCGCCCCCGAACCGCGTCCCGGCGCGGGCCCGACCCCGGCCCAGGCGCTCCAGGCCGCCCTCCTTGCCCGACCCGCGACCGAGGCGCGGCGCATGGCCGATGCCATCCGCGCCCTCGCCATCGACGCGGTGGAGCAGGCGAAGTCCGGCCATCCCGGCATGCCGATGGGCATGGCGGACGCCGCGACCGTGCTGTTCGGCGGCTTCCTGAAATACGACGCGGCCGATCCGCGCTGGCCGGACCGCGACCGCTTCGTGCTCTCGGCCGGCCACGGCTCGATGCTGCTCTACGCGCTGCTGCACCTGACCGGGCAGGCGGGAATGGGCATCGAGGAGATCCGGCGCTTCCGCCAGCTCCATTCCCCCGCCGCGGGCCACCCCGAATATGGCGAGCATCCGGGCATCGAGACGACGACCGGGCCGCTCGGCCAGGGAATCGCGACCGCCGTCGGGATGGCGCTGGCCGAGCGGATGCTCGCCGCGCGCTTCGGCAAGTCCCTCGTGGACCATCGCACCTGGGTCATCGCCTCGGATGGCGACCTGCAGGAGGGCATCAGCCATGAAGCCGCCTCCCTCGCCGGGCATCTGGCGCTCGACCGGCTTTGCGTGCTCTGGGACGACAACGGCATCTCGATCGACGGCGACACCGCGCTCTCCTTCAGCGAGGACGTGCTGAAGCGCTTCGCGGCCTATGGCTGGGCGACGCGGCGGGTGGACGGTCACGATCACGAGCAGCTCGCCGCCGCGATGGCCTGGGCGCAGCGCAACCGCAAGCCGACGCTGATCGCCTGCCGCACCATCATCGGCTTCGGCGCGCCGACCAAGGCCGGCACCGCCGGCAGCCATGGCAGCCCGCTCGGCGGGGCGGAGGCCGCGGCGGCCAAGGCCGCGCTCGGCTGGACCCATCCGCCCTTCGAGGTGCCGGGGGAGCTCAAGGCCCGCTGGGAGGAAGCCGGGCGGCGCGGCGCGGGGACGCGGCGGAGCTGGCTCAAGCGCCTCGCCCGGCACCCCCAGAAGGAGGAGTTCGAGCGCGCCATCGCCGGGAAGCTCCCCGAAGGCTGGCACGAGAAGCTCGCCGCGCTTCGCGCCGCCCAGGCCGAGGAGAAGCCGAAGATCGCCACCCGCATCGCCTCGCAGCGCGCGCTCGAGGCGCTGGTGCCGGGGGTACCCGAGATGGTCGGCGGCTCGGCCGACCTCACCGGCTCCAACAACACCAATGTGAAGGGGATCCCGGCGATCGCGCCGGGCAGCTTCGGCGGGCGCTTCGTCCATTGGGGCGTGCGCGAGCACGGCATGGCCGCGGCCATGAACGGCATGGCGCTGCATGGCGGCATCATCCCCTATTCCGGCACCTTCCTGGTCTTCGCGGACTACATGCGGCCCGCGATCCGCCTCGCCGCGCTGATGCGCCAGCGGGTGATCCATGTGCTGACGCATGACAGCATCGGCCTCGGCGAGGACGGGCCGACGCACCAGCCGGTGGAGACGCTCGCCTCGCTCCGCGCCATCCCCAATCTCTGCGTGTTCCGTCCGGCGGATGCGATCGAGACGGCGGAATGCTGGGAACTCGCGGTCAAGCGCAACGAGGGCCCGAGCGTGCTGGCGCTGACGCGGCAGAACCTGCCGGCGCTGCGCGGCGAGGCGGGCGAGAACCGCTGCGCGCGCGGCGGCTATGTGCTGGCCGAGGCGTCCGGCACGCGGCGCGTCACGCTGGTCGCGACCGGCTCGGAGGTGCATCTGGCGATGGCCGCGCGCGCGACGCTGGAGGCGGAGGGCATCGCCACCGCCGTCGTCTCGCTGCCCTGCTGGGAGCTGTTCGCGCGGCAGGACGAGACCTGGCGCGCGGAGGTGCTCGGCACCGCGCCGCGCATCGGGATCGAGGCCGCGATCGGCATGGGCTGGGAACGCTGGCTCGGCGCGGATGGCGCCTTCATCGGCATGGGTGGCTTCGGCGCCAGCGCGCCGGCCGAGGAGCTGTTCCGGCATTTCGGCATCACGGCCGAGGCGATCGTCGCCGCGGCCCGCAAGCGTCTCAACGGTTGAGTTCGGGGAAGGGATCGCGACGATGGCGGTGAAGGTTTCGATCAACGGGTTCGGGCGCATCGGCCGCCTGGTGCTGCGCGCGGCCTGCGAGGCGGGGCGGGACGACCTCGAATTCGTCACCATCAACGACCTCGGCAGCGTCGAGGCGAATGCGCATCTCTTCCGCTACGACAGCGTCCATGGCCGCTTCCCCGGCGAGGTGATCGTCGAGGGCGACAGCATCACCATCCGCAACGGCGGCAGGACCTGGGGCCCGATCAAGGTCACGGCCGAGCGCGACCCGTCGAAGCTGCCGCTCGCCGGCGTGGATGTCGCGATGGAGTGCACCGGCATCTTCACGAGCAAGGAGAAGGCCTCCGCGCTGCTCGCCGCCGGCGCGCGCAAGGTGCTGATCTCGGCGCCGGGCGACAACGCGGATGCCACCGTCGTCTATGGCGTGAACCACCAGGTGCTGACGAAGGAGATGACAGTCGTCTCCAACGCCTCCTGCACCACCAACTGCCTCGCCCCCATCGCCAAGGTGCTGCACGACAATTTCGGCATCGCGCGCGGCTACATGGTGACGATCCACGCCTATACCGGCGACCAGAACACGGTGGACACGCTGCACAAGGACCTCCACCGCGCCCGCGCCGCCGCGGTCAGCGCGATCCCGACCAGCACCGGCGCGGCCAAGGCGGTCGGCCTCGTGCTGCCGGAGCTCAAGGGCAAGCTCGACGGCACCGCGATCCGCATCCCGACGCCGAACGTCTCGCTTGTCTCGCTCGACTTCGTGCCGGTGAAGGAGGGCGTCACGAAGGAAGCGGTGAACGCGGCGATGAAGGCGGCCGCCGAAGGGCCGATGAAGGGCATCCTCGGCTACAACACCGCGCCGCTCGTCTCGATCGACTTCAACCACAATCCGGCGAGCAGCACCTTCGACGCGACGCAGACGCAGGTGGTGGATGGCGGGCTGGTGCGCGTGCTGAGCTGGTACGACAACGAATGGGGCTTCTCGAACCGCATGAGCGACACGGCGGCGCTGTTCGGGAAGCTGTGACGACATGTTCCCTCTCCCGCCGGCGGGGGAGGGTTAGGGTGGGGGCATCGTCGACGCACCCTTGTCCCGCACCCCCACCCCGACCCTCCCCCGCCTGCGGGGGAGGGAGAGGAGCCACACCATGACCTTCCGCACCCTCGACGACCTCGACGCCTCGGGCCGGCGCGTGCTGCTGCGCGCCGATCTCAACGTCCCCGTCCGCGACGGCCGCATCACCGACCGCACGCGGATCGAGCGGCTCTGCCCCACCATCCGCGAACTCGCGGAGAAGGGCGCGCGCGTGATCGTGCTCAGCCATTTCGACCGGCCGAAGGGCAAGCGCGTGCCGGAGATGTCGCTGAAGCCGATGGTCGAGGCGCTGGCCGAGGCGCTGAAGCGCCCCGTCGCCTGGGCCGATGATTGCATCGGACCCGAGGCCGAGGCCGCCGCCGCCGCGCTGCAGGACGGGGAGGTGCTGCTGCTCGAGAACACCCGCTACCATGCCGGGGAGGAGAAGAACGATCCGGCGCTGTCCCAGGCGCTGGCGAAGCTCGGCGACGCCTATGTGAACGACGCCTTCTCCGCCGCGCATCGCGCGCACAGCTCGACCGAGGGCGTGGCCCGCCTGCTGCCGGCCTATGCCGGCCGGCTGATGGAAGCCGAGCTCAAGGCGCTGGACGCGGCACTCGGGCGGCCGGCGCGCCCCGTGGTCGCGATCGTCGGCGGCGCCAAGGTCTCGACCAAGCTCGACCTGCTGGGCAACCTCTCGCGCAAGGTGAACACCCTGGTGATCGGCGGCGCGATGGCCAACACCTTCCTCGCCGCGCAGGGCCTCCCGATGGGCCGGTCGCTCCAGGAATCGGAGATGCACGACACCGCGCTCCGCATCCTCGACGAGGCGAAGGCGAATGGCTGCGAGGTGCTGCTGCCGCTCGATCTCGTCGTCGCCGCCGAATTCGCCGCCAACCCGCCGACCCGCACCGTCGCCGCCGACCGCGTGCCGGACGGGATGATGGCGCTCGATGTCGGGCCGGAGACGGTGGGTGCGGTGGAATCGCGGCTGCGCCAGGCCTCGACGCTGGTCTGGAACGGCCCCTTCGGCGCCTTCGAGACGCCGCCCTTCGACGCGGCCACCGTGTCGGTCGCGCAGACCGTCGCCTCGCTCACCGCCTCCTCCGGGCTGAAATCCATCGCCGGCGGGGGCGATACCGTCGCCGCGCTCAAGCATGCCGGGGTGGCGGAGCGGATGACCTATGTCTCGGCGGCGGGCGGCGCCTTCCTGGAATGGCTGGAAGGCAAGACGCTGCCGGGGGTGGCGGCGCTCCAGGCGGGCTGAGAGCCCGACCCCAAAGGGCCTCGTCGCGATCCGGCGGGTCTTTTTCACCGCTGCTGCGTCACGCCGAAGGCGTGCCTTCGGCACGACGCGATCCTTGCCGGTGCAACCGGCATCGGCGGCGGATCGCGCGTCACGCCGAAGGCGTGCCTTCGGCACGACGCAGGGACGAAAAATCCCTCGCCGGCTCATCGCCAATGCCCTTTCGGGTCGGGCTCTGATCCTTCACGAACCATCCATTTTTGTGGGCGGTTCCACCACTGGTTGCTGGATCGTTAACGGCGTTGCGGCGGACCATCCTGCATGGCCCCCATCGGTTCCCCCCGCCGGCCGTCAACCCGGCGTTCAGATCTCCGCCCTATCGTGCTGCGCATGATCAGCATGAACTCGCTGGCCGCCTTCACGGCGGAGGTCTCCCGCTTCCAGGGCCCGGCGCAGGCGCGCGCGGCCTCCCCCGGCGCGCCCGGCGCGGCACAGGGGGCGGAGCCGCAGCGGCGGCTCGAAGCCCTGCCCCCGCCGCCGGCCTCGCCGCTCCCGCGCGGATCGCTGCTCGACCTCCGCGTGTGACGCGCGGGGCGGCCTTGCTCTTGCCACCGGCGGGGCCCACCTTCGGCCCATGTCCCTCGGCGCCGCCGCCAACTTCATCCGCCGCATCCCCGAAGGCGAGGATCGCGAGCGGCTGACCTGCGCCGATTGCGGCTTCATCGCCTACGAGAACCCGAAGATCGTCACCGGCTCGGTCGTCTCCGTGGACGGCCGCATCCTGCTCTGCCGCCGCGCGATCGAACCCCGCCGCGGCTTCTGGACCATCCCCGCCGGCTACATGGAACTCGGCGAGACGGTCGAGGAAGCCGCCCGCCGCGAGGCGCGCGAGGAAGCCTGCGCGGAGATCGCGCTCGATGGCGTGCTCGCGCTCTATTCCATCGCGCGGATCGGCCAGGTGCAGGTGCTGTTCCGCGCGCAGCTCGCGACACCGGGCTTTGCCGCGGGGCCGGAAAGCCTGGAGGTACGGCTGTTCGACTGGGACGAGATCCCCTGGGCGGAACTGGCCTTCCCCTCCGTCCACTGGGTGCTCGACGCCTGGCGCGAGGCCGGGCCAGGGCCGCTCGGCGCGCCGCGCACCAACCCCATCGAGGACCGGCGCGGCACCAGGCCGCTGCCGCAGGGCGCATGAGACGACCGATGAGACGAACCGCCCTGCTGCTGCTGCTCGCCGGCTGCGCCGCGCCGGACCAGGCGGCCGAAGCCCCCGCCCCCGCGCCACCACCCGCCGCCACGCCCGCCATGGCCGAGGCCCCGCGCGCGACCCGCCTGCCCTGGACCGTGAGCGAACCCCTCATCCTCGCCCCGCGCGCCACCAACCGCGGCCTGGAACTCGCCCCCTTACCCAACCGGGACCTGGAAGCGCCGGGCAACACCACGCCCGCCTCGCTGAACCCCACGCTCGAACCGATGCTGCTGCCGCCGGAACGCCAGTTCGGCGTAACCTTCGGCCGCGAACACCTGCGCGAAACCGGACCCGACCGGCCCTTCGACAACATCCTGCCCGGCGCCCGCCTGCGCATCCCGTTCGAAGGCTCGGCGCCGCCGCGGTGAAGGGCGGGCGGCGGGGAGGGCTCTGCCCTCCCCGGCCCCCACCCGCCAAGGGCCAGTGGGCCCTTGGAACCCATGAGTTTATGGCCGTTTGCGGAG